>Ga0210041_1001642_pt1 | contig 20773 bp, 10 predicted proteins | sample CryGeymeta201503_FD_183973 | JGI IMG/M metagenome (GOLD analysis project Ga0210041, IMG submission 183973) | Groundwater microbial communities from Crystal Geyser aquifers in Utah, USA - Crystal Geyser metaG 2015-03 (SPAdes) (version 2) | ecosystem: Environmental > Aquatic > Deep subsurface >... | reverse complement strand
AAGCTGAAATTCTCCTTCATGAGTCTTATGCATGAAGCGAATGATAGTGAGGGCCCAAAGAATGTCCAGACATGCTGGTTTACATCTTTAGAATCTAAGGGTTGAACCTAAGGGCAAATTTGCCGTGGAAGGCGCCGGTGACGGTTGCCAGTCCGAATGCGATCGACATCGGCATCAGCGCCGACGGAACGGTGTGGATTACCGATACGCAGCAGAACATTCATCGCCGCATCGGCAACAGGTGGGAACTTGTGCCGGGTCAGGCGGTAAGCGTTACCGGTGCCGGGGGCGGCAATGCGTGGGTAGTCACCAAAAACAATGAGATCTTTGCCATGCAATGAGGGGAGCGGGGCAGCGTTGCTTCAACCGGATGTTCTGTGGCCTGACACCCCCGATCTCCCCGCGCCTGTTCGGCACCCCACTGTTGGATTGTGAACGTTTCCTGAACGGTACAGTTCTAGTTTTTCGATCGGGGGCTCTTCGGCATCAGGCGGACCCTGCGCTGCCGTAACAGAGCCCACCACTTTTTTGACTATTCAGGAGGATTCCATGTCAGTTGAATATTTCAGTAGCAGAGTGAGGAGAACCATAGGCGCGGTCGCGATACTGGCTGCAGCTACCATTTTCTATCCCCTTACGGCGCAGGCCGTAGCATTAAATATCAGCTCCCTGCCAAATTCACAAACACAGCTTCCGGGTCTGGCAAAACTGCAAATTGGCGGAACCATTGGTCAGACGTTTGTTGCTCCCGGCAACGGTTATATCGACACGATTTGGTTTTCTACCAATGGCGGAAATTTCGAAATTTCATTTTACGAAGGCAGAGTGGTCAGGGACAATCTGGGCAAACTGATCCATACCCAGACCGGCTTTGTAACGAATAATGACCGGCTCGGTGCTGTTCCTCTTGCCAGGCATGTTGCGATTACCCGGGGGACTCCGTACACATTTGTCATCAAGAATGTTTCGGACTCCCAGCTTGGAATGCGATCGATCTGGGTTACCACCGAAGATACATACAACGGTGGAGAAAGAATTTTGCATTGGGGTCATGTAAGGGGTGGCATTTCCAGCGATGTCGGATTTATTTTGACGGGTCAGGTGGATGGGATATCGCAAGTAAACGCCGCTCCGAAAGTAACTCCGCCGACAAGACTGACGGGAAGTGTACCTCCCACCACTAACAGTTTCGCAGGGTATTCACCGCCGCCAGCAATCAAGCCATATGAAGCTGTCGCGGGGGGACCACTCACGTTGAAAAACTGCACCCCGGGGACAATTCAGGTAAAAACATTCAATGCGAATGACAGGATGATGTGGGTTCCCTATAAGACCTACAATATTTCTGAGGGACAAACCTCGCAGATGGCATGTGCAACGGCGACATGCAAAGTCGTTATCGGCGGGCGCAAGTGGGAAAATGTCACCAGCTATCAGGTATACAGGGCACGTGATGATATGCGAGCGACAAATCCCGATGCAATCAAGGGCGACTGCAGTATCTTTAGAGCTGTCCGGTAACCCACCGGAATATCCGGCTCTCATCCATGTTACAATTTCCTGTAACATGGATGTTTACCCGGACATTCATGCGGCGCATTTATGGGAACCACGAATAAATGGCGAAGTTCACTGCATCAAAACGTTGCTCTCCGGCACCTGTCGCCACTGTGTTGATATCACTCATCCTTTTACACCTTCGCGGCATAAAGATCCGCGAAAGGTGGGGGGGCGACCTACCACCGGAACGGAAATGTTGTCACCAAATGATAACCACAGAGGGCTTGTGAACGTTTCGTGAACGGTACTGCGCCAGCTTTTCGCTTCAAGCTGAGGATCACAAGGCTTTCAGGAGGTTTTATGAAGAGATTTTTTTGCACGCTGACTTTGCTTTGGTTCCTGAATCCGGGATTGGCACTGGCAGCATGGACAGATGATTTCCAGGCAGAGTCAGATAGCTACGGGCTGGATGTCGCAGTGGAAAGCGCGTTGTCGAATAACGTTTCCGGTGGTGACATATTGGCGTTCATTGTAGCCAATTCGGCAAAATTCCAGGCGAGATCAGGCATGATAGCGCTATTTTGCGCCGGGGCCGACCAGAGTTACGTTCGCACCTCTGCAGAAAAACTCGGGATTCCGAATGCGGACATCAGCGTTGCACTGGAGCAGTCCATCGCGAAGTGCCCGGACAAGATCGCCCTGTCTGGCCGGGATGTTGCGGCTGGCCCTCCCTCCGCAGCTACATCAGCCTCCGTGCCTGACCGGCAGTTACCATTTGGCAATCCAGACTATTTGATATCCAGCTCAGTGGTTGCTGCAGGGGTGGCTGTCTGGGGCGCAGGCGCTTCATTCGGTTCCCCATCCAGCTCACCTGCTGCAACACAACCGGCCAACACGGCACCCACTCAACCGACGGCGGGCGCTGCTCCCCAGACCATTTGGCAGCCCCTGCCCGGCAAGGCACTGGATGTCGGCATCGCTGCCAATGGCACGGCATGGGCAGTTGGCCTCGACTCCGGCATCTATCGTTGGGACGGGGCAAAATGGAACCAGATTCAGGGGGCGGGGGTTCACATTGCCGTAGCGCCCGATGGCAATGCCTGGGTGATCGCGAGAGATGGAACCATCTGGCGTTTCGATGGCCAGAGTTTCACGCGACAGAAGGCCCCCAAAGCGTCGGCTATCGATATTGGCGCCAATGGCGATGTCTGGATTGTCGATGACCACCAAATGATGTTGAAGTGGAATCCTGACGGATCATGGAGTAAGAGATCCGGAAAGGGCAGCGCCATCGCGGTGGCCCCCGACGGCAATCCCTGGGTGCTTTTGCGTGGCGGATCGATCGCGCAACTGGCAGGAAACAGGTTCAATGCCATCCCCGGTCCTAAAGCGATGGATATCGGCATCAGCGCCGATGGAACGGTGTGGGTCACCGATGCACAGCAGAAAATCCATCGTCGCACAGGCAACACCTGGGAACTGATACCCGGTCAGGCGGTAACCATTGCCGGTGCCGGGGGCGGCAAAGCGTGGGTGATCACCCAAAACAATGAAATCTTCGCTATGAGATGAGGACGGAATTCCTCCGGTTGCTGCTCGCAGCCGGAGGAGTCCGACTGTGACGACATTTCTGCGCGGGGGCGGAGCAATGGCCGTTTCCCCCAATTTGATGTTCTGTAGCCTGACATTTCTCGATCACGCCGGGCCTGTGTTCGAACTCTTGGCGCTCTTGAGAACGATTCGTGAACGGTAGGGCGTTAGCTTGCCCAAAGAAATTTCGTGTCCTGTTGGACGAACTAGGTCGGAGGCAATCGCAATGCACGCACCCAAAAAGTTGGCACTCGTGATGCCATTGGTAAGGTGGAAGGAGATTGCCGTGTACAACTCTTTTTTTGTCAACAGAAATGGGTGGTTAAGATGGAGAAAGCAGTGATTATAGAGGGGTTAGAATAATATGGTATCGAACATATGGATGCGATGGTGGATATTAACTTCGCTGATCCTGTTGCTATCTGCGTGCACCAGTACCTCAACGCAACGGCAGATGGATGCTGCTGCCAGTGGATACAAACCATTGCCGATTCACCAATCGGCACTTCGTCTTGCCGCCGAGATCCCTGCCGACAAACTGACTACGGCATCCCGCCAGATTGCGGCTGAGGGTATTCGTGCTCTGGACATTCGCCAATATTCCAAAGCCAGTGATCTATTTAATCTGGCCCTGAAAACGGACATCAACAACAGCTATCTGCACTTTTTGAATGGCCTGACCTACCACCTGCGCGGCCTAGATGGCGAGGCGACACTCTTCGCCTTGGCCCAGCAGGGCTATGAAAGAGCAATCCAGTTTGATGGCAGCAATGCCATTGCCCATTACTACCTGGGCTCGCTCTATCTGGATCGCAGAGACTATGCAGCGGCTAAAGGCGAATTCATGGAGGCGGCTCTCTATATCAAGGACGATCCCGATCTGCTCTACGATCTGGCGACCGCCTCCTATTACGCCAGGGATCCACGTACAGCCTATGCAGCAATGAATGGGCTACTTGCTTTGACAGATGGCGAAATTGGCCCGCGCAATCTGCGTGCCTTGGCGATTACGGCTGCTGCCGCCGGAGACGATGCGGCTGCCAGAGGTTTTTTGAAACAACTCGCGGAACGAAAGCTGAGTCAGGGTCAGGGTCAGCTTGGTTTTGTTGAAGATCGTGTCCAAAGCTGGGCGAGTATCTACTCTGGAAACATTATCAAAGCGGACTATACCATGGGCGGCGGCATGGGCGGCGGCATGGGCGGCGACATGGGCGGCGGCATGGGCGGCGACATGGGCGGCGGCATGGGCGGCGGCATGGGCGGCGGCATGGGCGGCGGCATGGGCGGCGACATGAGCGGCGACATGAGCGGCGGCATGAGCGGCGGCATGGGCAGTGGATATGGTGGTATGAATGGCAGTATGGGTGGTCTGGGTGGAATCCAGCAGGCGGGGGCGTTTTTTGATAAGAACATGGTGATGCTGGATGTCGCCATCATCGCCACAGAGGAGGATGACAACGATACCTTTGGCGTGAACCTCCTTGAGGGGCTGCGGATTCAGTTCGGCAACCAACTTGGCACTCCGGGTTATTCGCGTCAGATCACCCAAAATAGTGACCTGCTCAATCCTCTGTTTGATAGCGCAACCAAGCAGATCACCCGGGTAATTGAGATCCCTTCGATTGCCTACACGCTCAATATCGCCAACGCGCAGGATCGGCGCAACGAGGTGTTAGCGCGCCCAAGTCTGGTTGCGCTCGCAGGGCAGACCTCCACCTTTTTCTCGGGTACCGATGTGATCGGTGCGGCGGTTTCCACAGGTCAGGGCGGGTCGGTGCAGGTTCAGAAGGAGGCGGGCGTCAAACTTTCGCTGTTGCCGGAATTTCTGCCTGATGGGTTGATCAAGATACAGGTGACAGCCGAACGTACCTTCCTGACCAACCCCAACAGCAACGTGCTGTTTGATTTCCGACTGGATACCTCCAAAACGATCGTCAACGCCAATGTGGCCATGAAATTTGGCGAGACGCTGATTCTCTCTGGCCTGTCTGAGCGCAATATCGAGGTGGATAACAGTGGCGTGCCCGGTCTGCGGGATGTTCCTCTGGTGCAATATCTCTTTTCCCGCCAAACCAAGCGAGACTTCCATAAGTCTGTATTGATTCTGATTACCCCGCGCCGTCCCAGCTACACAAACCGCGATGACAGGGATATCGCGGCGGAAAGGGAGAACTTCAGCGACTTTGAGCGTGCCCAGGCTGAGTTTGAAGACAAGTACAAGCTCTGGTTCCAGCCTGTTCCCAATGTAGCCCAGGCTGTCTCCATGCTTGAGTATAGTCCGGTATTCCGGGAGTTCCGCTCGGGTGATATCAAGCTGGATTCCTGGATCTCTCGTGCCTCGCATGGTGGACGACTTCGCGCAGCGCTCGGTTTTCTCTACTACTGACCTGAACTATTCCAGCATCCATGCGTATCTGGTGGCTATTGGGCCGATTTATCCTCATCACAAGCGGATTGCTGATGATGCTGGATCTTGCACAGGCTGAGAGTTCGCTTCCGCCTCCTCTTCTGGAGGAGGAGCTGAGGGATGCCTTTGTTGGTGCTGAAAAGGCCCCCGAAACTCACTGGGTCTCCCTGCGCGGCCGTGCCGCTGATCTGGCGGTCTCTGGTACACATGCTTACGCCATTGATGCCGATGGATTGATCTGGCGCTCTCCCATCAGTGAGGTTCGTCGAGGCAACAGCAATAGCTGGAGCAAGCAGTCCGGCAGGTTTCGGCGGCTGCGCGCCACCCACGACGGAAGTATGTGGGGACTGACTAAATCGAATCTACTCTATCGCTATTCCGGCAGCCTGTGGCGACCGGTAGCCGAGCAGGTTCGTGATGTTGCCGCATCGCCCGATGGCATTGTCTGGTTGCTGCGAAGTGACGGAGGGCTCACAGATCTGATGGGGAATCGTCCATTCCTGCCGCTGCCTCCTGATCGGGAATGGAAAGCCGAATCGTTGCAGTGTGATGAACATGGCCTTCCCTGGTTGTGGTTTCCAGATGGCTCCATTCTTCGATTCGACGGCACTGGCTGGCAGCAGGTTGCCACTTCAAGCGAGGGGATTCGTTCATTTTCCATCGGGTTGAGCGGTACGGTCTTTGCGGCGCGCAACGATGGTGCTCTCCTGCAATTCCAGATGGCAACCAGCCGCTGGGTTGTTCACGCACTGCAAGGGGGAAAGGAGAGTCCGCCGGCTCGCGATGTGGCCGTGGATCAAAATGGCTACCCGTGGCTGATCGCGCCAAATGGCAACCTTTTTGCGGAGCTGCCTGTCAGGATAGAGGAGCTGGAGGAGAAACTGTCGCCAGCTGTATTCACCCGTTTGCTGAACTGGAAAGCGGCGGGCACCGGGGCAGCGCGGCAGATCAGCGTTGGCGAGGATGGCACAGTGTTCAGTCTTGCCCCCGACGGCTCTATCTGGCAATGGCAGGAGAAGGGGATATGGAAACCGATAACCGGTAAAATGGTTCATATTGCTGCCGGTAGCAACGGAAGCGCCTGGGGCATTGATGGTCAGGGTGGCATTCAGGCGCTGACGGATGGCTTCTGGCGTGAGCTGGATGGGCGGGCACGACTGATTGCGGTGGCACCGGGCAATCACCTGTGGGCACTGCTCTCCAACAACACGCTGAGTGAACTGACCCAAACCACCAGACAATGGAAGCTACGTGTTGCGCTTACGTTCCGGATTCGCTGGCTTGCCGTGAGTAGCCGGGGAGAGCCATGGGTTATCGATGACCAAGGGATTGTTCGACTGTTTCAAAATGGGGAGTGGATCACCATTCCCGGAATCGAGGCCAACACTCTGGATGTCGGGTCCGAAGGAACAGTCTACGCTACAACTCCTGAACATCGGATCTACTGGCTGGAGATGCGGGACATGAAGTGGAAGCCGGCTACGGGTGAAGCGAATCAGATTGATGTGGGGCCGTCAGGTGCACCATGGATCGTTACCCCGGAAAACAGAATCAAGGCTTCAGACCGTTTTTTCCGGGATCATGAGGCAAAACTGGAGGCGATCCGGCTGGCCGAAGAGAGGGCCTCACCCAGGCCGCCGGTGTTGACCATCACCTGGCCTCTGCCGACGCAAAATCAACCACTCACCTTTCAGCAGCTACCCAACAGCGCTGGCATGCAGGATATTGGTATCGGCAGCAATGGAGCTGTCTACGCTGTGGGTGCAGATGGCAGTCTTCAGTGTTTCAGCAATCCGGATAGATCGTTCAAACTGGCCAGTCGTGGTAATAATCAGCGGATCACCGTCAATCCGGACGGCAACCCGTGGATACTTGCCGATTCGGGGATCATCTCATTTTTTGAAAAGGGGAGCTGGCAGATTGTCCCCGGTTTTACTGGCGGAGATCTCTCCAGCAGCCCTGATGGAACCATCTGGGCAGCCGGATCAAACGGTGCCAGCTACCGCTACTCATCTGCTTCGCAGCGATTTGAGCTGGTTCCCATTACCAGATCTACAACTCCGTTCAAACTCACACGCATTGCCGGAGTCAATCGAAACAATTTCTGGAGCGTGGGCGATGCGCACCAACTGATGTCCTGCGAGAAGGGTGCCTGCTCGCTTCAACTTGTCGGAGCCTCCGATGTGGCTCTGGCCCCGGATGGCACCGTCTTTGCGCTTGATTTGCTGGGAAGAGTACAGAGGTATAATGCACGCCAAAAAAAGTTTGAAGTTCAGAACGGACAGGGGATAGCTCTCTCTGTCGGCCCGCAGGGGTTACCGTGGCTCATCACCAATAATGGCCGCATCAGTTATGCCGGCCTTTTTTTTCCCCTCAGCAAGAGCATCAACACCGCAACTTGCGCTACTGCCTTCGCCCGCTCCTCTACGCCGCAACCTCGCTCCTCCTTTTCGCTTAAGGCTGTGGATGATCTGGTATCGCGCTCCCCCGGTGGTCTGATTGCCATCCTGGCCAATGACAGCATCAATGGCATGATCCCCAATCCGGGCAATGTAAATATTGCCCTGAACAGCAATAGCAACCTGTTGCGCCTCTCCGGTGATTCAATCGTTGTATCTAACCTCGCCACCATCGGCAGCACGCTGACCGCCAGCTATAAAATCTGCCCTAGGCAGGTTTTTGGTGGCTGCGCACAGGCCAACATCAGCGTCAGAGTCTCCGGAACACCTGATGCGCCAACCGCTGTTTCCGCCGCAGCGGGAAATGCACTGGCGTCGATCAGTTTTTCGCCCCCGCTCAGTGACGGAACCAATCCCATTATCGGCTACACAGTGACTGCCAGCCCCGGTGGCAAGCAGGTGAATGGTACCTCCTCCCCGATTACGGTCACCGGATTAGCGAACGGAACCGCCTATACCTTCACGGTCACCGCAAGTAATGCGATTGGAACTGGCCCCGCATCCTTGCCCACTGCGGCTGTCACCCCACTCTCTGTTTCGGGTGCGCCTGTGATTACCTCGGCCACTGCGACCAACGCGCAGGCGCAGATTGCGTTTACACCACCAACCAGTACGGGTGGGGCGCAGATCACTGGCTATCTTGTCACCGCCTCGCCGGGTGGCATGACCGCCAACTCCACAACATCCCCCATCACCATCACCGGGCTGAGCAACGGTACCCCCTATACCTTTACCGTCGCGGCTATCAACGCGGTTGGAATTGGGCCCGCCTCTGCACCATCCCCGGCTGTGGTTCCGCAGGGACTGCCCGGTGCGCCATCCGCTGTAATCGGCGTGGCCGGAAATACGCAGGCCCAGGTCAGCTTCACCGCTCCGGCCAACAACGGCAGCACTATCACCAGCTATACGATTCGCTCGACGCCCGGTGGCCTGATCGCGAATGGCACGGCTTCGCCGATCATGGTTACCGGTCTGACCAATGGCACCGCCTACACCTTTACTGTCACAGCCACCAATGGCGTGGGTACCGGGCCAGCATCTATTGCCTCCGCACCTGTTACTCCTCAGGGCGTACCCGATGCACCAACAGCCGTGGCAGCCATTGTCGGCAACGGACAGGCAGATATCTCCTTCACTGCGCCAGCCAACAACGGTTCAGCCATCACCGGTTACACAGTGACATCAGCACCCGGAGGACTTACAGCCACCTCTGCCGGATCACCCATTACGATGAATGGTCTGATCAATGGCACCGCATATACCTTTACGGTGAGGGCAACCAATGCGGTGGGAACCGGTCCTGCGTCTTTCGCATCCCAGCCGGTCATACCGCAGGGACTTCCGGGCACCCCGACCAATGTCATCGCTACCGGGGGCAACAGTCAGGCACAAATCAGTTTTGCTGCTGCCAGTAACGGCAGCCCGATCACCAGCTACACGGTGACCTCGGCACCGGGGGGGCTGACCACCACAGGCACGGCATCCCCGCTGACGGTGAATGGTCTGACCAACGGCACGGCCTACACCTTCACTGTGACAGCAACCAACGCAGTTGGCACCAGTCCGGCATCGACTGCTTCGGCGGCGGTCACGCCAACAGGCGTACCCAATGCTCCCACCGCTGTGGCTGCCGTTGCCGGAAATGCCCAGGCACAGGTCAGTTTCACCTCCCCAGCAGCCAACGGCAGCCCGATCACCAGTTACACGGTCACCTCAACTCCGGGGGGATTGACCGCCACAGGTGCTGCATCTCCGCTGACTGTGAATGGTCTGACCAATGGCACTGCCTACACATTTACTGTGACCGCAACCAATGCGGTGGGCACCAGCCCTGCATCAACTGCTTCGGCGGCGGTCACCCCAACAGGTGTTCCCAATGCTCCCACTGTTGTGGCTGCCATTGCGGGCAATGCTCAGGCTCAGGTGAGCTTCACCGCACCCGCAGCCAACGGCAGCCCGATCACCGGCTACACGGTGACCTCGACTCCGGGTGGCCTAACCTCCACCGGTGGGGCATCCCCACTGACGGTGAATGGTCTGACCAACGGCACCGCCTACACCTTCACTGTGACAGCAACCAACGCAGTAGGAACCGGCCCGGCATCAACCGCTTCGGCGGCGGTCACCCCAACAGGTGTTCCTAATGCTCCCACTGTTGTGGCTGCCATTGCGGGCAATGCCCAAGCTCAGGTCAGTTTCACCTCCCCAGCAGCCAACGGCAGCCCGATCACCAGTTACACGGTCACCTCAACTCCGGGCGGTCTGACCGCTACAGGTGCGGCATCTCCGCTGACTGTGAATGGTCTGACCAACGGCACTGCCTACACCTTCACTGTGACAGCAACCAACGCTGTAGGAACCAGTCCGGCATCGACTGCTTTTGCGTCGGTCACCCCAACAGGTGTTCCCAATGCTCCTACCGCTGTGGCAGCTGTTGTCGGGAATGCCCAGGCGCAGGTCAGCTTCACCGCCCCCGCAACCAACGGCAGCCCGATCACCAGTTACACGGTGACCTCAACTCCGGGTGGTCTGACCGCCACCGGTGCGGCATCCCCGCTGACGGTGAATGGCCTGACCAACGGCACTGCCTACACATTTACCCTGACGGCGACCAATGCGGTGGGTACCGGCCCTGTATCGACTGCTTCGGCGGCGGTCACCCCAACAGGTGTTCCTAATGCTCCCACCGCTGTCGCTGCCGTTGCGGGCAATGCCCAAGCTCAGGTCAGCTTCACCGCACCCGCAGCCAACGGCAGCCCGATCACCAGCTACACAGTGACCTCGAATCCGGGCGGTCTGACCGCCACAGGCACGGCTTCTCCGCTGACGGTAAACGGACTGACCAATGGCACTGCCTACACATTTACCGTGACTGCGACCAATGCGGTGGGTACTGGCCCGGCATCAACCGCTTCGGCGTCGGTCACCCCAATAGGTGTTCCTAATGCTCCCACCGCTGTCGCTGCCGTTGCGGGCAACACCCAGGCGCAGGTGAGCTTTATCGCACCCGCAGCCAACGGCAGCCCGATCACCAGCTATACGGTCACCTCAACTCCGGGCGGTCTGACTGCGACAGGCGTGGCATCTCCGCTGACGGTGAATGGCCTGACCAACGGCACCGCCTACACCTTTACTGTGACGGCAACCAATGCAGTTGGGACCAGTCCGGCATCGGCTGCGTCGGCGGCGGCCACTCCAACGGGCGTACCCAATGCGCCGACCGCTGTGACTGCCGTTGCCGGTAATGCCCAGGCGCAGGTGAGCTTTACCGCCCCCGCCGCCAACGGCAGCCCGATCACCGGCTATACGGTCACCTCAACTCCGGGCGGTCTTACTGCGACAGGCGTGGCATCTCCGCTGACGGTGAATGGCCTGACCAACGGCACCGCCTACACCTTTACTGTGACGGCAACCAATGCAGTTGGGGCCAGTCCGGCATCAACCGCTTCGGCGGCGGTCACTCCTGCTGGTCTGCCGGGAGCGCCGATTGGCGTGGCAGCCAGCCCGGGTGATTCACTGGCAGATATCTTCTTCAGCGCACCGATCAGCAATGGCGGCAGCATCATAACCAACTACACGATCACCTCGACACCGGGTGGCCTGACCGCCACAGGTGCGGCTTCACCGATCCAGATCACTGGTCTAACCAACGGCACCGCCTACACCTTTACTGTGACGGCGACCAATGCAGTTGGCACCGGCGCGGCATCGACACCCTCCATCGCTGCAACGCCGATGGGTCTTCCAGGCGCACCAACAGCCGCATCCGCTGTTGCCGGTGACACGACAACCCAGATAAGCTTTACCGCTCCAGCCAACAATGGTGGCTCTGCCATCACCAGCTATACGGTGACCTCGAATCCGGGCGGTTTGACAGCTACAGGTGCTGCATCACCCATCACTATCACCGGATTGACCAATGGCACCGCCTATAGCTTCACGGTGACAGCAACCAATGCGGTGGGAACCGGCCCGGCATCAGCCCCCTCCAACGCAGTGACACCGCAGGGAGTGCCCGGAGCGCCGACGGCGGTGGTCGCAACGGCGGGGGATTCACAGGCCTCCATCGCCTTTACCCCGCCTGTCTCCAACGGTGGTTCGCCGATCACCTCATATTCGGTGACCTCGAGCCCCGGTGGTTTGACCGTTACCGGAGCGGCCTCGCCACTCGTCCTTTCCGGCCTGACCAACGGCGCGGCATACAGCTTTACGGTGACTGCGACCAATGCTGTGGGAACAGGTCTTGCCTCAGCCCCCTCCAATACAGTGACGCCGCAGGGAGTGCCGGGAGCGCCGACGGCGGTGGTCGCAACGGCAGGAGATGCTCAGGCCTCCATCGCCTTTACCCCACCTCTCTCCAATGGTGGTTCGGCGATCATCGGTTACACGGTGACCTCGAATCCGGGCGGTTTGACCGTTACCGGCGCGGCATCTCCGCTCGTGCTTTCCGGCCTGACCAACGGTACCGGCTATAGCTTTACGGTGACGGCAACCAATGCGGTGGGAACAGGCCTTGCCTCCGCCCCCTCCAATGCAGTGACGCCGCAGGGAGTGCCGGGAGCGCCTATCAGCGTTGCGGCAATCCCTGGCGACGGATATGCCCGGATCAGCTTCAGTCCGCCTGTCTCGGACGGAGGCAACGCCATCACCGCCTATACAGTCACTTCGAATCCGGGCGGACTGACTGCCTCCGGTCCTGCTTCACCACTTACGATTAACGGTTTGACCAACGGCACGGCCTACAGCTTTACCGTGACGGCAACCAACGGGATAGGAACCGGAACCGCATCGGCTCCTTCGCCCGTCATCACACCAGCTGGATTGCCCGGCGCGCCTGCCGGAGTTGTCGCCGCTCCGGGGGACGGTTACGCAGTCGTCAGCTTTGCCGCGCCAGCGTTCAACGGTGGCAGTGCCATCAGCGGATATACGGTGACTGCAACGCCGGGTGGCCTGAGCGCCACAGGTGCGGCTTCACCGATCCAGATCACAGGCCTGACCAACGGCACCGCCTACACATTTACTGTGACTGCCACCAATGCTGTCGGCACCGGGTTGCTATCGGCTGCCTCACTGCCTGCTACTCCACTGGGAGTTCCCGGCTCACCGACGGCACTCTCGGCCTTTATCGATCCACAGTTGTCTCAGGTTTACGGTACCTTCGCTGCTCCGCTCGCCGATGGTGGCAGCCCGGTGACGCAGTACAATGTCGAACTGGTGGTTGCCGGAGGAACGATAATGGGAACCAACACATTCGCTTCGCCACCCGCTTTCCAGTCAATGCTGGTCGATGCCACCACATTCTGTGCCCAGTCGCTGCTGGCAGGCACACTGAATATCACTGCGATCAATGCGGTGGGGAGTAGCGCGGCGGTTTCGATGAATTTCGATCCGGCAATCGACTGTCCGCCACCTCTGCCGGGGCAGCCAACCAATGTGGTTGCCGTAGCCGGAGATGGCTATGCCGTAATCAGCTTTACTCCGCCTGCCGGTACGGTCACCGATTACATGGTGAATTCATCGCCGATCGACCAGATGGGCTTTGGCACAGCCTCTCCGATTACCGTTTCCGGGCTGCTTAACGGCGTCAGTTACACCTTCACCGTTACCGCCAATAACATGATCGGTAGCGGTACGCCGTCAGCTGCCTCCAACGCGGTGATCCCGACCGGGCCGACAGGAGTTCCTACCGCTCCAACTATTACCGGAGCTGTGCCGGATCCGGTGATGCCCAACGTGATCACCGTCAGCTACACGCCACCGGTCAACACCGGCAGCGGGCCGGTAACTACCTACAATGGCTACGGTGTCGATCAGACCTGGGGATTGATGGCGGGTAGCGGCACCAACGCCGGTGACCCGCTGACAACCATTTCAATCGATCTGACCAGTGGCTGTCTGCAGGGGGCGGCTGGCCAGACCCTGACGGTCGATCTCTATCTGACCGGAACCAACATTAGCGGTACCAGTCCGGCAAGCGCGATATTTCCGTATTCGCATCTGTGCCAATAGGACGATCATCTTTTTGAGCTGAAGTTTCACCGTTATTGGCGGCCATGTTTTAAGCAGGGGTATATGCCCCTTTCAGCAAGCCAATCCCCATGTTATGTGGATTTGTATTGCGGCAATTTTCTCTTAAAAAATCTGCATGTTGCGCCATTTTTCTATGGGATTATGCCACTGTTCATACTTGTGCGTATAGAGCGTAACCAATTAATATCATAACAGAATGTGATGAGCGAGATGGGTGTTTTGAACGATCTCACGATCAGATTCAAAAGGTTTTCTCCGGCTCCAGGTTGTCTTGGTGGTGCGGAGTGAAATGGCAGCGAATGAAGAAGGTTAGACGAACTAAGTTGCTATTCCTTTACAAGCGTCAGGGCTGACTATTCTAAAGCGATTTGGTGGCCAGCATAATATTGCTGTCATCGGGACTGTTTGTTATCACAAAGCCCAGTTTCTCGACCAGTTTCTGCATGTTTACGTTCTCGGTTAAAATCTCACCGTTCATGTGTTTGATGCCACGCTGGCGAGCTGCTTCGATCAGCGACTGCATCAGATGCGTGCCGATCCCCTTATGCTGCCACTCGTCAGCGATCACCAGGGCGAATTCACAGCTTTCACCATCGGGATTCAGTACATAGCGAACCACGCCAAGTTCCAGCTCTTCTTCCGATTCAAAAAGCGCGATCAGGGCCAGTTCACGGTTGTAATCCAGCTGGGTGAAGCGGACCAGCATTTGTTGCGTCAATTCGTTCAGGCTTTGCATAAAGCGGAAATACTTTGATTGCGGAGACAGCTTGCGCACAAAGCTCTGCTCGATGGATGCATCCTCAGGGCGGATCGGGCGAATGGTGATGTTGGTGCCGTCGGCCAGTTGCCAGCTACCAACCAGATGATTCGGATAGGGGTGAATTGCCATATGGGCATAACGACTCAGGCTGGGGACGGAGTGTGCAACCTCAATGCGTGCATCCAGACCGACTACGCCATGCTCATCAGCAAGCAGCGGATTGATATCAAGACTGACGATTTCAGGCAGTGCGCAGACCATCTCTGAGACCTGGCATAGCGTTTTCACCAGAGCATCCATGTTGATCTCCGGCATATTGCGGAACTGGCCCAGCAGTTTTGCAACACGCGTACGGCTGATCATTTGCTCGGCCAGGAAGCGATTCAATGGCGGTAGTGCCACGGCGCGATCATGCATTACCTCCACCTGAATACCGCCGGCCCCGAAAGTGATGGCGGGTCCAAAGACCGGATCGCGGATAACCCCGATCAGTAATTCACGACCATTGGCAGGGCGCTGCATGGGTTCGATGATGACACCACTGATGCGGGCTTCGGGATATTTGCTGTGCACCTGCTCAAGCAGTTCGTTGTAGCTGCTGCGTATGGCATGGGCATTAGCGATATTGAGGCGGACACCGCCAACATCCGATTTGTGGGTAATGTCAGGTGAATTGATTTTCATCGCTACCGGAAAGTCGAGCGATTCGGCAATCACCAGCGCTTCGTTGGCTGAGTGACATTCCAGACTCTGCGTAACCGGGATGCCGAAGGCATGCAGCAATGCTTTGGATTCGGTGATGGAGAGGGTGTTGCGTTTGTCTGCCAGAACGCTCTCGATAATCAGACGCGCCCCTTCCGCATCAGGTGCTTTATGAGAGATCAGACGTCCGGGCACCTGCATCAACAGTTGCTGGTTGCGATGGTAAATGGCCAGATAGGAGAAAGCTTCCACGCTCGATTCGGGATTGTCAAAACATGGCAGATGTTGTTGAAAGAATAGCCGGTTGGCCTCATCCACCTGCTGCTGGCCCATCCAGCAGGCCAGAACCGGCTTACCACTGTCGGAACGCGCCTCGATTACAGCGCGGGCACAGGCAGTGGGATCAGTCATTGCCTGTGGTGACAGCATCACCAGAACGCCATCCACTCCTTCGTCAGCCAGACAGATGCGCACCGCCTGGCGATAACGCTCAAAGGTGGCATCACCGAGTACATCGACGGGATTTGCGCGTGACCAGTGTGCTGGCAATAGTGCATCAAGTTGTGTAATGGTTGTTTCTGACAGTTCGGCAATAGCGACACCGAGATCAATCGCACGATCGGTCGCCATCACACCGGGACCACCGCCATTGGTGATGATTGCCAATCGATTACCATGCACGCGATGGCGATTGGAGAGTAACTGGGCAGCGGCAAACAGCTGCTGGATGGTCATGGCGCGTACCACGCCAGCACGTTGCAGAGCAGCATCGAAAACATCGTCACCGCCGATCATGGCGCCGCTATGGGTGACGGCTGCACGCGAGCCCTCATCGTGTCGACCTGCCTTGATTACGACCACGGGTTTCATGCGTGCTGCGATGCGCAAGCCGCTCATAAAGCTGCGGGCATCGCGAATACCCTCCACGTAAAGCAGGATGCTTCGGGTATTGGGGTCCTGAGCCAGATAATCGAGAATGTCTCCGAAATCGACGTCCGCTGTATCGCCAAGTGAAACAATAGTCGAAAAACCGACATCGTGGGCTGTGGCCCAGTCCAGAATAGATGTACAGATTGCCCCGGACTGTGAAACCAGCGCCAACTGTCCCGGGGCAGCGCTATTCTTACTGAAGGTGGCATTGAGTCCGACTACAGGACGAATCAGCCCCAGACAGTTAGGGCCAAGAATACGAATATGATACTGATGAGCAGCTTCCAGTACGTTGCGCTTCAGAGCCGCGCCTTTGGCATCGCTTTCGCTGAATCCGGCGGAGATGATAATCGCTGCACGTACGCCGTGTTCACCACAATGGTGAATCATCCCGGCAACAGCAACTGCCGGAATTGCGATCACAGCCAGATCGACGGGCTCGCCCACCTCCGCCAGAGAGGCATAACAGGGAGCGCCGTTGAGCTCCTGATACTTCGGATTAATCGCGTGAATTTGTCCAGCAAAGCCGCCATCACGCAGGTTTTCGAACACGCGAGCACCGACAGAATCGGCACGCTCGCTGGCACCGAAGACAGCGACCGAGCGCGGTGCGAAAAGATGGTCGAGAAAATGGGTGCCCATGGTTGCCTCTTTTGTGCTGTAATTTGGATTGGTGTTCCGGTTATGATAGCACATATCCCGCCAGCTCACGATAGCGGGTTGTTTTACCTATAAATATGCGGGAGCTGATTATGACATTAGCGTTTGTTTCTCATCCCGATTGTGCCCTTCACGATCCGGGTGATGGTCATCCGGAGCGGGCAGCTCGCCTGACTGCGATTCAGGATCAGTTGCTTGTTTCCGGACTGGACTGGGTATTGAAATATTATCTGGCACCGCTGGCCAGCCGTGAACAACTATGTCGGGTACATACGCCGTCGTATGTCGATGATGTTTTTCGGCTCTCGCCTGCTGATGGCCGTATCTGTTTAGATGCGGACACATCCATGAGCCCCGGCTCTTTGTCTGCTGCCCGGCATGCAGCAGGGGCCGCTATTATGGCCGTTGATCTGGTCCTTTCGGGGCAGGTTCATCGTGCATTTTGCAATGTGCGTCCGCCCGGCCACCATGCGGAACCAGCGAAAGCGATGGGGTTCTGCATCTTCAACAACATTGCCGTTGCAGCTGAACATGCGCTCTGTCATCACGGTCTGAAACGAATCGCTATCGTCGACTTTGATGTTCATCATGGCAACGGCACGGAAGCGATCTTTCGCGATAAGCCGGAAGTGTTGCTGTGCTCAACTTTCCAGCATCCATTCTACCCTTTTAGCGGTAGTAATACGGTCTCCGATCATATCATCAATACGCCGTTGCCGGAGGGTACCGATGGTTCCGGGTTCAGAGAGGCAGTGCGCCAACAGTGGCTGCCGGCACTACGGCAATTTGCACCAGAACTGATCTTTATTTCGGCCGGTTTTGATGCTCATGTGGCTGATGGAATGGGCGGACTAGAATTGACCGAGAGCGATTATGACTGGGTAACACGGGAAATTGTTGCAGCAGCTGAGCCACACGCACAAGGACGCATTGTGTCGGTGCTGGAAGGCGGATATGAATTGTCGGCCCTGGCGCAGAGCTGCGTTGCACATATCAACGCGCTGCTCGATTAGGGGGCTGGCTGTAACGAATTCAGGGGGCATCGGATGTAATTTGAATCACATGGTTTGAGCAGTCAGATCAGAGTGTGTATAATCACTATGCGGGGAGATGTCATCTCTTTTTTTAGTGATGTTTTCCCTTTAAATGCGATCTTTTTCCACAAGCTGCAAAAAATATATGACGATGATGTTACATGTTAATGTGTTAACTTTATAATCACATGTAACTATTTAAAAAATATAGACATATAATTAATGGTTAAAATTTAATCATGTTGTAAAAAAGACCGTAAGTCTGTTAAATCAAAGAACTGGTGAAAAACAATCCACAAAGTTATCCACAGAACGTGTGGATGATTAAGTTGATGGTAATGTGAGTACTTCTGCACCTGTTTTGGTGACTGCAAGCGTATGTTCAAACTGAGCTGAAAGCGATTTATCTCTTGTGACTACTGTCCAGTGGTCAGACAGCAGTTTTATTCCAGGCTTGCCAAAATTCACCATCGGTTCGATGGTGAATACCATGCCGGGCTTTAGCGTAAGGCCCTGACCGGTTTTGCCGAAGTGAAGAACTTGAGGTTCTTCATGGAAAATGCGACCAATACCGTGACCGCAGTATTCACGTACAACAGAGCAACGCTCTGATTCAACGTATGACTGGATGGCGAAACCAATGTCGCCAAGAGTAGCTCCCGGTTTTACGACAGAGACACCAATATCCAGAGCTTTTCTGGCAATTTCAACGACCTTTCTGGCTTGCACCCGTGGCTCGCCAACATAAAAGGTTTTACTGGTATCACCATGCCAGCCATCAATGATGGTGGTTACGTCGACATTGATGATGTCACCGTTCTTTAATACTTTGTCATTGGGGATGCCATGGCAGACGACGTGGTTGACGGATGTGCAAACGGATTTTGGAAAACCATGATAATTTAACGGGGCAGGAATACCGCCATGCTTAATGGTGAAATCATGCACCAGAGTATTGATCTCGTCAGTGGAAATGCCTGCCTGAATATATGGTTCAATCATGATCAGAGTGTCAGCTGCGAGCCTGCAAGCGGGTTTCATGGCTTCAATATCCAGTGGTGATTTAATCGGTACGGTCATTGGTTTTATCCTATTACGGTCAATGTTTATTGGCTGTATGCTGGCAAAAATCATTGTGAAGTCTATGTTTGAGGTGTTTGAAGATGATCGGGTGGAGGTCTGTATGAAATTGTATTTGGCTCAACATGGTTTGGCGACAACTTCGCAGGAGAATGCGGAACGCCCCCTGAATGCGCAAGGCCGAGAAGATACGACGCGGACAGCCGGTTTTTTGAGTTTATTTGAAAAACCGAAACCAACGCGAATTTTCCACAGCGGAAAATTACGTGCAGAGCAGACTGCCAATATGTTTGCTGAAGCGTGGGGCAGGGGATCTGTACAACAGGCGGAAGGCTTGTCTCCGGCTGATGACCCGAAGTATTGGCTGGATATGTTGTCTGAATCTGCTGAAGATACAATGCTGGTTGGTCATATGCCTCATCTTCAACGTCTGGTCGGGTTGCTGCTATGCAATGATAAGAATAAATCACCTGTGTTATTGAGGAATTCAGGCGTCCTATGCTTACAGCAGGATGCAAGCGAGTGGCAGGTTAAATGGTATATTTACCCGGCACTCTTTTATGGCGAAGCATAAAAAAAGCGCCACAAACTCATGTGGCGCTTTGTTACGTGTTCCGGGTTAACAGTTGATTTTTATTTTTGGACGTTGCCGTACATGGCGACACCGGAAGCTTCATTCACATACAACAGCTTCCAGAGAGCGTTACTATCAGCATCTGTTGCAGGCAGGCTTTGCACTTCGATGATTTCCCTGTTTTTGACATTTCCCTTATGTGTGGCTACTGAAATATTGCAAACACCACCGACAAGGAACTCTTTACCTACAACCTTTAATGAAAACTGACAATCGATTCCGTCATCTTCCAAAGCTGCATTGTCACCTTCCTCCCCCAGTGCATCCACTTGTACATTGAGGATGTCGCCACTGTGCATCCGTGGAGGGTGAACAATGGCAAATGGCTCTGCCTTTCCTTCAAAGGATTTCATAACATCAGCGAATGTTCCTTTGACTTCAGCCGGATACTCAAACTTTCCATGCATGTTATCTATAGGCATGAAGCTCATGAAATTTACATGGTGGCCACCTTCAGAGGCGATGTTTGCCATGGCGGGTGTTGTGATAAATAGTAAGGTGAGGGCAAACAGTTGTGAGATCATTTTCTTCATAAAAGTTTCCTTGTCGTTTTAATTTTTTTTCAGTGGTTGAATAGTCTCGATGAATTATTGCAAGCCAATTTTGGAAGTCTGATACCATCATAGATAATTGGATGCTGTCAATATTTTTTGAGGAATTCTCAAGCGCTAAATTTTCTAGTGAATTATTTCCTGAGCGATTTCTTGTAACTGCGCTAATATTACGCTTGATGGTTGGTGCTATGTTACAGTATTTCGCTGTTGCCTGTAGTTCATGGTCTTAATATAAATAAAACTGAAGTTTCACCGTTTTTGAGTTGCTTCACTCAAGCAACCATGCGTAGCAAGAGATCCACGGGCAAATTTTTCGCGGGTTTGCCGAGATTGGAGCAACCGGCATTAAAATCATCCCTCAGCGCAGCCCTGGCAATAATATGACGGATGTCAGAGAAGGCGAAACTGCTTCGGCCTCGGATCATATGGCGCC
>Ga0210041_1001630_pt1 | contig 20856 bp, 23 predicted proteins | sample CryGeymeta201503_FD_183973 | JGI IMG/M metagenome (GOLD analysis project Ga0210041, IMG submission 183973) | Groundwater microbial communities from Crystal Geyser aquifers in Utah, USA - Crystal Geyser metaG 2015-03 (SPAdes) (version 2) | ecosystem: Environmental > Aquatic > Deep subsurface >... | reverse complement strand
AACTAACACAAATAACACTAACTAACACAAATAACACTAACTAACACAAATAACACTAACTAACACAAATAACACTAACTAACACAAATAACACTAACTAACACAAATAACACTAACTAACACAAACTAAATTATGGTTAATATTCTTTCTTTTTTTGAGCAAAATTTTGGGACTTTTGCACCTTACACTTTGTTTAACACTTTGATCTATGGTATAATTTTGTCTCTTTTTGTTTTTTTGCTTTTGTGGATTTTTAAGCGACAAAAAGTAAAATTAAATGACGATTTTTTTGTGGCTGTAGCACCTTGGGTTGTTTTTGGAACAACGAGTCGAGCACTGGTTGATGCAAGCTTTTTTCCAACAATTTGGTTTTTTGTAGCACCTGGAATTTATTTTTTAATTTTTGTGTTGTTTGTTGTGGCTTGGGTTTTTAGTATTTTTGTATCGCGCTTTTTTAAAATAGAGTGGTGGAAACCTTTGTTTGTTGCTGGGTTTGTTCTAACAATTTTTAATATTTTAATTATTGCTTTGCGCGCCCAAAATCTGCAAGCACTTCTATTTTTCTCAATAATTTTTGGGATTGCTTGCGCACCTTTTGCTGTTGCTTGGAGGTTTAAGGTGTTTTCTAAAATTTTTACAAAGCAGAATTTGCTTGTTGTGGCAGCGCACTTGTTTGATGTAAGCGCGACTTTTGTTGCTTTAACTTTTTTTGGTTATGTTGAGAAGCATGTCTTACCAGCAGCGATTATGGGTTTGTTGGGTCCTGCTGCATTCTTTATTTTGAAGTTGCTTGTTGTAATTCCTTGCTTAATGCTTACAGATCATTTTATTAAAGATAAAAATACAAAAAATATGTTAAAGTTTGTTCTGTTTGTACTTGGATTTGCGCCAGGGTTTAGGGATTTGAGCAGAATAATTATGATGTGCTAATTTTTATGTGTGTGCGAAAATTAACTTCAAGTATTTATTTTTATTATTCTAATAAAAAATTAGCAACAGAGCAAAACATCGTAATTTTAATATATTTTATGGAAATTTTGCTTGTTTTTATATGTGTTGTTGGTTTCTTACTTTGATTTTTCGTTAGTAGTGAAAGCACATTTTTATACAAAACTCAAAATAATAGGGGTTTTTAAATACCCCATATAAACATATTATGGCAAAGGCAATAGATTTTGCAGATATTGATGTAGAACTAGTGAGACAATTACGCTCAACCTTTTTTTTGAACACATATGAAGCAAAGGCGCTTAATGTTTTACTTCAGCACGGCACACTTACTCCTGCTGAAATATCAGTGTATACAAAAATTCCCAAAGCAAGAACATATGATACTCTTGAAGGACTATTTATGCGCGGATTTATTTTAAAGAAAAAAGGTCGCCCTGTTAAATATATTGCAAAAGATCCAGAAACAATGATAGCTCCTGTTATTGAAAAAATGGATGCAATACACAATTCTAAAGTTCAAACTATAAAAAATCAAGAAAAAAGCGGGGGACTTATTAGTAAATTAAAACAATTATTTGAACAACGCACTACAAAGCAAAATTTAACTAGCTATGAAATTTTTGGAAGAAGTAATATACTTTCATTTTTAAAAACAGCAATTACAGGAACAAAAAAGGAAATTTTGGTTTCCTATAATAGTGCTATAGATATAATGTCTGCTAAAAATGATATATCTGCTTTGTTATCTTCTGCTATATCTAAAGAGATATCTGTAAAATTTTTAACCTACACAAACCCCTGCGCACTTAATCCTAATTTGAAAGAATGCGAAGTTAAAGTTTATCCTAAGCAACTAGTTCGTTTTTGGATTTTTGATAAAACTAAAATATTGTTGTATTTGAATGATAATCCTGCAACAAAGGAAAATGAAGAGGCTTGCATTTTTATTGAATCGCCTATAATTGCTGCGTTTCTTGGTGAGATTTTCGGACTTTTGTCCAAAGAAGCAATCCCTTTAACAAAATAAGTATAATATGTTATATTTAATTTAAATAATTTTGTTTTTTTTAACAAAATAAGTATAATAAGTTATATTTAATTTAAATGATTTTGCTTCGCAAAGGTATTAATTTATATTGAGAATTTTCTTGCTAACCTATAACTAATCAAGCAAATACATTATTTTACATTTTAAGCTTGCTAAAAAATATATGGTACTAAAATCATCTTATCAAGGAGCACTTGAAATGAAGCAATATGCGCGCGTACAAATACTTAATGCTAACATTTCTCCAAAATATGCGCGTGCTATTGGAATAAAAATCAAAGGAAAGACTATAAAAGAAGCGATTAAATATCTGCAAAATGTTGCTGCTCAAAAAAAACCTCTTCCACTAACCAAAGTGCGAAAAGTAGCACATAAAAAAGGCGCAGGTGTTGCGAGTGGCCGTTATCCAAAAAAAACAAGCGACGCAATTATTAAATATCTTAAGCAACTGCGCGCAAACGCAGACGCAAAAATGTTAGACACTGACGCATTTAGAATTATTCACTTTGTTGCTAATCCTGGAAATCGAACCAAATGGAGTGGCTATTTCAAAGCACAGCACGGAAAAAGAAATGGAAACCCAAAAATAAGAACACGACAACAATATATTGAAATTATTGCTGGAAGTATAGAAGCAAAAGACAATGTGAAAAAAGCAAGACTAATTAATAAAAAACAAATTCCTAAACTAAAAACAAAGGGTAGCAACATCAAGCAAAAAACAAAACCAAGAGATGTAATAGATTTTAAAGATGATAACTCGCCAAAAGTTAGCACATCTGCAAATATAACAGATTTTAAAGATGATAACTCGCCAAAAGTTAGCACATCTGCAAATATAACAGATTTTAAAGATGATAACTCGCCAAAAGTTAGCACATCTGCAACTTCTGCTAAAGGATCAAAAAAATAATATGTCAAGCAAAAAAGAGTTTTTAGAAACATCAAAACAAATTGTACTGATCAATAAATACATTCAAAAGCAATTAAAAACATCTCTTATAGATAATATAACTATTCAACAAATTCCTACAAAAACAAAAATTACAATCCTAACACCTAACCCAGGATTGCTCATTGGTGGTGGTGGAGAAACATTAAAAACAATAACAGCAAACATTACAAAAAAGTTTAATGTTCAAAATATAGTTGTAGATATTCAGCCAGTTGAAACTCGCGCCCTATCATCTGTTTCGATCGCAAATATTCTTAGACGTTCTATTGAAGAAAGAAAAAATTTCAGAAATTTGATGAATAATTTGATGAAAGATGCAATGAGTGCAGGTGCGCGCGGAATTGAGATTATATTAGCTGGAAAGATTGGCGGAAGCGCATTGGCAGGAAGAAGAAAATATTACAAAGGTGTAAGAATATATACTGGTAATTTGAGAAAACTTGGAGTAAAAACAGTAAAAGTAGACGCTCAAACTAAAATGGGCACAGTAGGAATAACAGTCAAACTAATTCCTCCTGGGGTAGTTATGCCTGGAGAAATAAGAGCAAAAGAAAAGCAGAAACAAGAAGTAGTTATTGAAGAAAAATCTAATATTCAACAAACAGAAACAACAGAGCAAGCAAACACAAAATAACAAACCAAACAATTAGATCATTTTTAAAAACAAATAACATAATTGTATTTCAATAGCGCGCAAATAAAAAATAATTTTAATTGCAATGTTTGGGAGCAATTACTTAGCCTTGTTTTGTAATTATTTTCTAAAAAATATTTACATCTATTATTTATAAATATATTATGGGGTTAATAAATGAAGATATCAATGTCCAAAACATTGTAGTGACAGAGCAATTAAATAATCCTATAGATGTTAACGCATTAGGCAAGTTCGAGAAAAAGGGCTTTAAATACAACAAAGAAAAGTTTCCCGGTGTTTTTTTTCATGACAGTATAGATAAAAAAATAACTTTTATTATATTTAAGACAGGCAAAATCGTATGCACTGGAGCAAAATCAATGAGAGCAGTAAATTCAGCGTTAACTAGATTGATAAAAATATTAAATAAATTGGGTTTTAAAGTCAAACAAAAAAAGGAATTAAAAATAAGGAACCTTGTAGTGACTTCTTATATCAAAAAAATTCCTCGTATGTTCGAATTAGCAGCCATGTTGGACAATATAGAGTACAATCCAGAAGTGTTTCCTGGAATAATTTATAGAGAAAAAAACAAAGAATATTCAGCAGCTATTCTTATTTTTAAAACAGGGAGAATAGTGTGCGCAGGCATAAAGAATATAGACATAGCAAAACGAGCTATATCTGATTTTCAGAAAAAAATAATACTCAATAAAAATAAAGACACAAATTCACAATCACTTGCGTCGCAGGATTTCTTCTAATGCCTGAAATAATCTTGTCAAGTCAAGCAGAACGAATTTTGCGCGAAAAAGGAGCCAAAAGAGTCTCAAAAAAAGGAGCAAAGATGTTTGCGTTGGCAATTCAGGATTTTGGTTCGGGAATTGCTGATTTTGTTGTTTTTATCGCAAAACAAGCCAAAAAAAAGACAATTTTAAAAAAAGATGTGGAAAGTGTCGTGGCCCAGATTGAAAAGAAAAAACAAAGGTTTGGGCTTAATTAAAAGAAAAGTTAAATACAGAAATAAAAAAAGCGGAAGATTACAAAGCAATAGACAATAATCAAAAGATAATAAAGAAAAGCGATGACAAGGATGCAGAAATAAATTTAGTTTACTCTCAATTTTTAAAACCAGGTGATATTTTAGAAAATTTAGAAAAAAAAGCACCTAATATAGATTCAAATACAATACACAATATTTTAGAAAAAAAACCAACTAATTTAGATCCAAGCAATAAAGCTGTTTAAAAATTCTACACCTAAAAATATAATCATTTTGCCTTGGCTATGATTTTCTATAAAAATAATATCTTTTTGTAGAAAATTTACCTTATTTGTAGAAAATTATGCAACAATTAAAAAGCATAATTATATTTGAGCAAAACGCAGAAATTTTACCAAAAATATAGAATTTTACACTAACATCAATTTTTAAATTTTCCCATTAAGATCCCACCGCAAATAAATAAAACAAACCCTAATAACCCAAAAAATAAAAATATTCCTTCTATTCCTTCATTTGTAAAAAATAATGAAAAACGTGCCTGAATATACGAAATAATAGAAAGTGTAAATAAGGTACTAGCTATAAGAAATAACAATACCCTAAAAATTGTTTTTCCTCTAATAACAAAATCTCTAAGTTCGTAGTGTGTGTTTTGTATTTTTTTCTTCATTAACCTTCAAACCCCTTAAATAAAACACCTATAATAAAAAGAAGCATAAAGGAAACAACAGAGAAAATAAGAAAAGTGTTTGGTTCTGTTCCAAATCGAAAAGTAAGTAAATTAAATATGCTTAGGCTAATACACACAAAACCTATATTAAATAAACCCAACCCATATATTGTGTTAGCACCTATAACAGGTTCCACAATATCTTTATGTCTTATACAAACCTTTCCTAAACAAATCTGTATTTGCGTCGCTCTTTTTTTTGATTGGGAGTCTTCAACAGAATACTTACTATTTGTTGTATCCCCAACATATACCCCCCCCATATTTTATTTATAAATTTTGTTTTATATAAGTATGTAATTTAATCTAAGTTGTTATTATATGTTTGTATGTTTGTGCAAATTTTGTGCATCTCAATATACAACATATTATAATTTGTCATAATTGTGTAAACTTTACCAAAATCGTGGAAAATTCTACACTATATTTTTTTGCTTGTATACTTAGGGAACCCTAAGTAAACATAAACTACGCAGATTTTACCCTAAGTTTATAAAAATTATGGAAACAAACAAAAATAAACCCTTTGCTGCAATTTACACAAGAGTTTCAACGCAAGACCAAGCACAGCACGGTTTTTCTTTGGATGCGCAGCAAGATTCATTGGTTAATTATGCAAAGGTGTTGGGTTATGATATTTTTAAAATTTACTGTGATAAAGGAAAATCAGCAAAAGATTTAAAACGGCATGAAATGATTCAATTGTTAAAAGATGCTGAGAGCAAGAAATTTTCAGCAATTTTTGTTTACAAACTTGACAGATTCTCAAGAAATTTGAAAGATTTGATTTTAACAATAGATAAGCTAAAAGAGTGGGGAGTTGACTTTATTTCCCTGCAAGACAAAATTGAGACATCCAGCGCATCAGGCAAGTTGATGTTTCAAGTAATTTCTGCATTTGCAGAATTTGAAAGAAATATAATTGGAGACAGAACCAAATTTGGCATGGAAAGAAAAGCAAAAGAAGGTGGGTTTATAACAAAAGCTCCGCGAGGGTATAGTTTGATCAATAAAAATTTGATAATTGACGAAAAAGGAGCAGAAGAGGTGAGAACAATCTTTAATGAATTTTTAGAAACTCCTATTTCATTAACACAACTTGCCAAAAAACATAGAATAACAACATCAGGAATAAAAAAACTTCTAATAAACAAAACCTATATTGGAATTGTTAAATATGCAGGAAAAGAAACACAAGGGAACCACAAACCAATAATCGATGCAGATATTTTTAACAAAGTGAATGAAAAATTAAAAAATAAATTCAAAGAATAAAAAATTAAAAAATTAAATTTAAAAAAGTAAAAAACCCTAATAAATTATAATTTAATTTGTGGAAAATTCTACATTTTAGGTAAATTTTATACTATTTTTAAAATTAGTGGAATTTTCCATTATATTTTTGGTAAATTTTATACTATTTTTAAAATTAGTGGAATTTTCCATTATATTTTTGGTAAATTTTCTTTATCTTAGATTAGTTTTCTATTTTTCTATTCTTTTTAAATTATGTGGAATTTTCTAGCATTTTGGTAAAATTTCTAAATCTTAAAACATCTTTGTGTTTTGCTTCTATATTTTTACATCTTAAAACATCTTTGTGTTTTGCTTCTATATTTTTACATCTTAAAACATCTTTGTGTTTTGCTTCTATATTTTTACATCTTAAAACATCTTCGCTTTTTATGATTTTTCAAACAAGTTTGTCTTATTTGTTTTAACTGCCAAAGGATCAAAATGACTTCTTACTCCTTTAATTTCCTGCAGGGCTTGATCTATTTTTTTGTGCGCATAGTTAGGATAATTATGTAAATTATAATGCCACGGCAGAAAATTTTGCTCTGCTGCTAATGGTTTCATAAATTTTAAGAGATTATCAAATTTTTGCACTGCGCGCAATTGTTGTTGGGTATTTAGGGTAGTATTTTTTGTTTTTTCTGAGAATTTAATTTTTTTATTTTGTTTTTTTACAAAACCATCTATTTCTTTGTAAAACCCCATATCTATGAAATTTCCGAGCCATAATGGCCCGGCAATTGTTAAATTAGCACCACATTCGCAAACATAGCTAAAACACTGCTCAAAATTGACTTTTCTTTTATTACAAGCTGCGCAAAACGAAATATGGCCTATTTTTCTATCCAAATCTCCTTGTTTGTACTTTTCTATGCTAAAAAATGCGCGCATATAATGGTCTTTGCTATATGAAAGCAAAAACAGTGGAAAAAGACCATATTTTGCTGCTGTTCTTGCAATATAACCCAAAAGAATGCGCAAGCCTGTTTCTTTCATAGATTCGTTTTTTGATGGTGTTGAAAAATAAATTCTCTCGCATTTTTGTGAATTTTGTTGAGAAGCTCCGCACAATACAGCAGTATCAGTCGCTGTAATACTAATAAGCTCACCTTTTCGAGCATTTGCCAAAACAAAGTCCAAAAACAAAACAGGAGTTCCAAAAGGATCAAGATCAACAATATCTGCTTGCTTTTCAGCCAAAAGTCGCTGGAAAGAGAGATTGTAGAGATTATAATGAATATTTTTGGGTAAGTTATTAATTTTTAAGTTAGATTTTATATTTTCAATAGATTTTGGATTTAGATCATTAAATATAACATTTTTTATACCTGTTTCTGCTAAAACTCTAAGTCCTTTGACGCCTGACCCTGCCATTCCATCAAAAAAGACCAAATTTTCGCTCTTTTTGACTGCTTTAGCCCAAAAATCATAAAATAAAACAGAAATGTCACGATTATGCTTCATTCTTGGGTTATAGAATACTTTCATTTTTTTTGAAGGAACAAATATTTTTCCATAATCAGCATCACTAACATCAATAACTACATTTCCTTCTTTAATTAGTGTCATAAATTATTTATCTAACTCCTTTCTAACTCCTTTCTAACTCCTTGATTTATTTATTAATCTTTACAAATCATATTTATTTAATTTATTTATCTATCTTTTTAATAAAATAATTATAAGCTCTCAATATATTTATCTATCTTTTTAATAAAATATTTATAAGCTCTCAATTTATTTTATTTATCTTTTTAATATTTTATTTATCTGCAATATGTATGAAAAACTTATGGTTAAAGGCGTTATTTTTTTGTATAAACCTGTTGGCTTAACATCATCTCAAACACTCGAAAAAGTCAAACAAAAACTTGGAGTAAAAACAGGTGGATACCACGGTACGCTTGATGCAAATGTAGATGGTGTGTTAATAATTGCTGTTGGAAAAATAACCCCTGTTTTGCAATTCATAAGTAGGCAAGACAAGGAATATGTTGGCAAAATAAAATTCCACAAACAAGTTACAGAAGAGCAAATTAAAACAGGTTTTGAAAAGTTCACAGGAGAAATAGAGCAAATTCCGCCAGTTAAATCAGCAGTAAAAAGAGTGCTACGGAAGAGAAAAATATATTTTTTTGAATTTTTGGATTTTAAAAATAATGTCGCTGGTTTTCGAGTAAAATGCGAAGCAGGAACTTATATTCGAAAACTATGTTATGATGTTGGCGAATTTTTGGGTGTTGGCGCGCAAATGCTATCTCTTCAAAGAACAGCAAGCGGGGATGTAAAAATTGAAGATTGTGTAAAAATTGAAGATTTGCAAGAAAGCGATTTAAAGCCAAAAGAAGTTTTGCTAAAAAATTATAAAAAAGCAGTTGCGAAAAATGATAAAATTCAACAGATTGTGCAAGGAAAACAGATTTATGCTGACTTTTTTGATGAGTTTGACAAAACAATTAAAACAAACGAAACTTTTACAGTTTATGATAATAAAAATCAAGCAATAAGTATGATGGAAGCTCTGCAAGATTTTTCAAACTCTAATTCATTTGAAATTGTGGCTAAAATTATTAGGAATTTTACTAATTAAATTATAATGACTATATATATTACAACAAAATCTTTAAAAAACATATGATAAAAATAAAAAGCAATAATAGTGAGGTGATTAATAAAAAAACCAGAAAATTAAATGAAAATGTAAATAATAAAATCAAAAAAAAAACCAGAAAATTAAAATACAATCTTGAAACAAAATTTCAAAACAGTATTTTTAGAAAAAATAATAGTTATAATAATGTGAACAAAAACAACAAAAAAATCAAATTATATGGTTTAACTGATATAAATAAAAACCTTTATATTAAAATACAAGCAATTGTTTTTATTTTAATTATAGGTATCTTTGTTTGGTGTTTGTTAAATGAAGTTTCGAAGACAATCATAGTATTTATTAGTATTATAGCAATCTTGAAACTTGTTGAAACTTATTTTGCCTTAACAAAATGGTCCAAAAACAATTAAAATATGGCTTACAAATTAGAATTATACAAAATTATTGCTGAAATTAAAAAATCAAAAGCAAAAATTGTTCTTCTGCAATTTCCTGACGGCCTAAAAATGCAAGCAATAAACACAGTAAAAAAAATAGAAGCAAAAACAAATGCAACAATAATTATTTGGTATGGCAGTTGCTTTGGCGCGTGCGATGTTCCTGTTTTGCCGCAAAAAATTGAAGAACAAATTGATCTGTTTATTCAGTTTGGTCACAACAATAAAACTTTGAAAATGGGTCAACAAGGAGTAAAATGAATAGAATTTTTATTTCTGCAAAAAGCGACATCAAACTCCACAAACTGATCAGCGAATCAATAAAAAAAATAAAAAAATATAAAAAAGTGGGTCTAATAACAACAATTCAACATCTACATATATTGCCTAAACTTGAGAAACAATTAAGTGCGCGCAAATTCAAAGTTTTAATAGGCGGACAAGTACTAGGATGCAATATAAAAAATGCAAAAAAAATTGAGAAAAAGATTGATGCGTTTGTTTATTTTGGTTCAGGTATGTTTCATCCGCTTGCTGTTGCATATGCCACAAATAAACCTGTATTTGTGATTGATTATGTTCTTAATAATGTTGTGCAAATTTCAAAAGAAGAGCGCGACAAATATTTGCAAAAAAAAATTATTGGGCGCGAACTAGCCAAACAAGCAACAACATATGGAATACTTGTAAGCACAAAACCAGGCCAAGAAAATTTGAAAACCGCACTTCAAATTAAAAAAAAGTTAGAGCAAAAAGGAAAAGAAGCAATATTGTTTCTCGGAGATTCGATTTTTCCACAAGAAGAACCAAACTTTTTACAAATTGAGTGTTGGATAAATACTGCATGCCCGCGCATTATTGAAGATGCTTGGGAAAAAAATATTGTTAATATTGACGATTTTTGAAGATATAATTATAAAAAAGCTAAAATCTTAAAGAGATTAAAGAAAATAAATATATTTTTATAAATAATATATGATTTCAGAAGAGATTGTTAAAGAAATAGCATCTGCGAGCAAAAAGGAAGAAACTGAAATAATGGAATTAATTAGGCGAAAGCAGGCTTTTTTTGAAAATTTAATATCTGAAGAAGGCGCGGCTCAAATTGTTGCCGCTGATTTGGGTGTTAAACTTGAAAAAAAACCAATATCATTTAAGCCAATGAAAATAAGTGATATTATACAAAAAATGAGTAATGTGAACCTTGTTTGCAAAGTTGTGCGTATCTTTGAGCCAAGGCAATTTAAAACAGAAAAAGCAGAGGGTTTTGTTGGGGGTATAATTCTTGGAGATGAAACAGGTAGTATAAGGGTGGTTTTGTGGAACGAACAACTAACGCAAGTATTAGAGCAAATTAAAGAAGGTGATGTTTTGAGAATATCCAATGCATATGCGCGCGAAAATAACAGGAGCGACATTGAACTCCATTTTGGAACCACAACAAAAATCGAAATAGATGAAAACACTACAATCAACAACATAAAATCATTTTCAAGCACACCTATAATTCCAATACGAATAATTAAAGAAGGGTATGTGCGAATCAAGGCAACAGTAATCCAAAAATTTGATCCAACATACTATATTGCAGACCCAGAAACAGGCAAAAAAGTCGCTGAAGGCACTTTTAATGCAGTAAACAGGGCAATATTAAATTTAATTATAGATGATGGAACAGGCAGTGTTAGAATAACTCTCTTTGGAGAAAGGGCAGAAGAAATTTTGAAGCAAAAAGACTTACTTGGAAGGGAATTTTATTTTGAAGGAAAAGCAACATACAACGAGCAGTTTGATCGCGTAGATGTTGTGGTAAATAAATGGGAACCTGTATTTGCAGTTGCTAGTGAAAGTTATATATCACCAACTGAAATTGTTGAAGATGAGGATGTTAGCGCGCCCGAGAAAACTTTAACAACAAAAGATGATAAAACAGAAGAAAAAGTCTATGAGTAAGTTTTCACTAGAATATAAATATATAGAATCTCAGGAGTCAATGATTTCTCGCCAGCAATATTTATTTTCTGATTTAGCTCCAACAGGACCAAAACAAGAATTCTTATATAATTTAAGAGGCAAAGAATATCTCAAAGAGAGGTTTAGCTTATGGAAATAGAATTATCAAAAACAGATATCACTCCACCCTATAATTTCGATTTTGTATTAACCCACTATAATATTTATCCCTAGGTTTCCGAGGAAGGAAAACTTATTAGAGTATTACAATTACGAAACGGCAAAATATGTGTAGCAGAGATTAAATCAGTAGGCACTGTGAATAATCCGAAGCTCGTAATTAGAATTGAACCCTCAAGAAATCTGCAGACAGAAGAACTTGTGGAAGTAAAAGAGATTATATCTTGGTGTCTAGGATTAAAAGAAGATTATAGAGCATTCTATGAAATGTGCGAGAAAGATAGGATTCTTAAGGCGGCGATGGAATCTCAATATAGTTCGAAAGGTAAAAGTTATCCTACTGTTTTTGAAGCGATAATAGGTGTTATCTGTGCTCAGAATATTCAATTTAAACGACTGTATTCTATGATGTATAACTTATGTGCTAAACTTGGAGAAAGGGTCAAAATCGACGGGAAGGATTATTTTAGCTTTCCATCTCCACAAAATATTTCAAAAGTTCCTTTATCAACAATTAGAGAATGTAAAGTTGGTTATAGAGATAAATTCATAAAAAAGATTGCTGAGATTATTGTAAAAGATAATATTAACTTAGAAAAACTCAAAAAATTATCTACAGAAGAAGCACGCAAAGAATTATTAAAATTTCCTGGTATAGGTTCTTATACTGCAAATTTGGTGCTCTCGGTTGGTTTGCGAAGAAAAGATATATTACACTTAGATCGATTTGTGAGGGAAGCAATGTATACTTTCTACTTTGATGGAGAGAAATTACCAGATGAATTGTTAATTGAATATGCCAATAAACATTGGTGCGGTTTTCAAAGTTTAGCTGTTGATGCTTTAACTACCAATACAGAAATATGGGCTAAGAAATTAGGCGTCGATTTTAAATTTAAAAGCGGGGCAAAAGGAGAATAACAGTCTTAATTATAGGAGTCAGTAGTTTCCTCGGAAGGAAAGTAAATAAATATTTAGTAGAAGAAGGAATCAACACTATTGAAGACAATGACACGAGATTGGTTTCACCATTTTTTGGAGGCGGTTCAAATGACCAAAATATTGTTTCATGAAGACGCTTATCTAAAAGAGCGTCAAACAAAAGTGACTAAGATAGAGGGGAATAGGGTTTTATTAGAAGAAACCATGTTTTTTCCTCAAACCTCAAATGAACCTGGAGATTTGGGCAAAATAAACGATTGTGAGGTTATAGGATTAAAGAAAGAAGGGGATGAGATTTGGCACATCCTAAACAAAGCACCACTATTTAAAAAAGGAGATACAGTTAACCTACAACTTGACTGGAACAAAAGATATAAAAAGATGAGATTGCATTCAGCTTTACATCTATGGGTAGAAGTTTTTGATTTGCAATTCAAAGAAAGAGCTGTGGCGGGAGTAATAAAATCTGATTCGGCTTATTTGGTTTTTAAACACGAATTAGCTGATGAGATAATTCAAAAAGCATTAGAGCAAGCAAATAAAGATATTCAAGAAGGGTTAGAAATCAAAACTTATGGGGATAAGAAAAGAAAAGGTTTTAGATGGTGTCAGATTGGAAGTTATATTCCAATTCCTTGTGGTGGTCTGCATGTAAAAAATACAAAAGAAATAGGAAGGCTAATTTTGAAAGAAAAAACAATTGAAACAGGAAAACAAAAACTTATAATAGAGGTAAGATAAATTGGCACATGTAAGAAAACAGCAAATTTGCTTCTTTTTGACGCCGTTAAAACCGACGCGCAAGAAAAAAAACAGCAAGACAACGCAGCTTATGGTGATATTTTTAAGTTTATATTTATTTTTTGACCAATTCTACTTGGTTTATAACAAGTTTTCCTGAATTTTTATTTAAAATTTTATCATAATCCAAAATTTTTATCTTTTTTTTAAACAGCAGACAATTAAGCACAAAGGTTTCGTATTCTCCCCCTTCACCAGCCAAATGAATTTTGTAGTGTTTGTTTAGTTTCTTCAAATCTTCAAGCGCATTTTTATCAAGTTTTCTTCTAAGCCAAGATTTATCAAAACCCTCAGCAGCGACCCCAGTAAAAATAATTTCAAAACTATTATCAAGCAAATAATTCATATATTTTTCAATATTCTTTTTCCAAAATGGTGCAAGAACAAATAAATCTAATTCTTTGCAGATTTTTTCAATTCTCTGCAATTGATACTGACTTTCAAGCGCGCCAACTCCAACAGCTTCAATGCTGTATTTGTCTTTTGCAAGTTTTATTGCTGCTTTTAAATCAGATAACTCTTTTTCTTTTTTTCCTTTTGTTGCGAATTTTATGAGCGGGATTTTCATTGCTTTTGCTTGCAATTCAGTTAAATTTATGTTTGGTGTGTGAAACATAAAAGAGTCAGGATTTTCTGACACAATCGTTATCAAGCAAGCTATTTTGTAATTTTTGCTCAATTCAAATACCGCTGCTGTGCTATCCTTACCTCCTGAAAAAAGAACACATATACTTGCGCGCAAATTGTTTGATTTATTTTTAATAATACCCATAAATTTTTTTGGAATAATTACTATAAATTTTTTTGAGTTTGTTTTATTTTCTTCACTGAAAAACAAGATTATTATATTTATTATTTTTTGTAAGGATTTAACTGCTTTATTTTTTTGTTTTTTGGTTAGGGTCTAACTGCTTTATTTTTTTGGTTTGTTCGTCATCTAACTTTATTTGTTCTAAACGCATTTTTAATTCCATAGCATCTTTAAAATTATCAAGCCTAACTAGTTTTTTATAAAGATATAACCTTTCCATAATAATTTTATCTAATTCTTGCTCTAACTTAGCTCTTTCTTCTTCATCCTGAGAATTCTTATATTTTATCATCTTATCAGCATATTGTTGTTCGAGTTGTAAAATTTGTTGATTTAATTGCATATTTTCCTTGATGTTTGCTTCAATTTTAGTAGTAAGAGTTCTAATTTCATTTATGCCTTGGTGTAGCGCGCCTGTCCACAAATGGACTGATTCACCCTTGATAATTCTTAGAAATATTTGTTTATTTACAACAATCATCACAAATATAAACAAAAAAGAAAATATAATACTTATAAAAAGTCCTCCACCCCACAAGGCAGGATCAAAAATTGCTGCAGGTGTAGAAGGAAATAGAGAACCTGCACTTACTTGTGGATAACTCACTTGTGCAAAAGCCGCAGATATTTTAGTTGAATCAAGAAAGCCTGCTTGCGCAAAATAAGCTTGTAAGGATTCAGATCTCAAACTAATAACAGCAAGCACAAAAGGTATGATATTATTCATAATTAAAGAGGGAAAAGTGGGCAGAAAAAAACTACCATCTCCGCTTCTTAAAAATCGATAACTTATATAAAATATAATGCTTAGCAACAAAACACTCCAACTAGCAGTCGCGATGTTTTGAGTTATAGTTGTACCTAAAAATAATAATGTGATAATAGCAGCGAGAACAACAACTATAATCTCTATAGGTATAGAATAGGATTTGCCTGAAAAATCAGCAAAACGAGGTAAAGATATTTTTGCACCTTGTCCAAACTTTATATAGCAAATATAAATAAGAAACCACAATGTTTGAATAAATAGAATTGTAAATATAATATATAAACCTATAAAAAACATAGGTAAAAACATACCCAAACCTTCTATAAACTTATCAAAAACAAATGTTCCTGAGGCAGCAGAATAAGCAGCAGCAGAAGATAAATAAGAAAAAATTAAGCTAAAAACTGCAGGATACCACCGCATAAATACTGTTAAAAATACTGAAAGGAAAAAGAACAAAAAAGAAAGCACGGCTGCGACTATGTAAAGCCCAGATTCAAAAGAAGTTATGTTTTTATTTTTATCACAAGCAATATTATATAACTTTTCAAAGCTTTTTTTATATGTACCCCACATATTGTTTGTCAAGCTACTAGGTCCAAAAACAAACGAAAACGCTGATTTAGATGAGTTTATAAATGTCTCGCGCGCCCCATCACAATTATTCAGCATATAGTTTTGAATTGACGCACCCATCTGTACACTAGCAATCTTAAAACTCTCTATTGAGTCAGTTATTTCTTGCATAAAAAGATCTATTTTACAAGCACCAGGAGTTGTAAGGCAGGTTTGAAACATCTCTACCCCACCCCCTATTTTGCAAATCGGGCTAAAAAAAGGTGATTCACAAATCTTATCAAAAGACTCTACAGCCTTACTAATATCTCCTAAAAATGTATAAACCATTAAGCCAACAAATATAAAAAATACAAATAATAAGTAAATAGGGCTAATTTCTTTATTGTTTGATGAAGGTGACGGCATAAACTTTTGTATAACAAATGCCATAAAAATTTGATCAAAAACTTCTGCTTAACTTATTGCAAAGAGTAAATAATCAAATAAATAATGTAAAGAGTAAATAATCAAATAATTTATGTAGATTTATTTGTATAAATCTGCGTTGCCAGAGTAGCTCAGTAGGTAGAGCGACTGACTGTTAATCAGTAGGTCGTAGGTTCGAATCCTTCCTCTGGCGCTAAATCGAATTTAAATGTGACAACATCAAATCTAAAAGTAAATCTAATTTTTGCGTAATTGGTTCTTTAGACAATAAACCAAAAACATATATCTTATACTTTTTACGCAATTCAGTATAATTTATTATATTATCTTCTTCAATAGAATACTCTGATTTTTTTATAACATTTGCAATAAGTATCTTATATTTATATTTGCAATAAATATTATCTTTCTTTGTTTGAATTGTAAATTCATTATTTTTGTATATATTTTAATTAAGTTTTTTATTTGCTCTTCTGTTGGCGTTAATTCTTCATATTTTTCACCTGTTTTATAGTCTTGGTAACAATTTCTATTATAATCTGTAGAAACAATTATTTTTACCATATCCTTATCTAAATGATAATGTTTTATGGCAAGCATACTTATAAGTAAAAAAATAGGAAAATAATTTTTATTTAATAAATTAGAAGGTGTGTTTTTAAAATAATTATAATTACCTCCCTCATTATTTTCCATAATATGTTTATATTTAAAAGCAGATATATTGCCAAATTTACTTGCCTTCAACTCTACACTTATCTACAAAATCAATCAGCGCCTCTTTGTTTTGCTTTCCTATTTTTGTTTTTCCGCTTCCATAGCATATAAATGTAGGAATTGAGTGAATATTTGGGTACTTCACTGCAATGAGTTTTCCTATTTCTGTGTTAGTTTCTGCATTTACTATTGGATAACCTGCTTGGATTAATTCATTTACAATTGGTTTCATTGTTTGGCAATGTTGGCACCAATTTGCGTGAAAGAAAATCACTGTGTTTTCTGACAATTCTACATTGGTTTGAGTTGTAGTATTCATCGCATTTTGGCTTTGATTATTGATTTTAATTATATTATTTTTTCCATAAACTTCATTAATATATAACAACAAAAAACCAGAACCTATAACAACAATTCCAAAAATTATACTTATAAATACTAACAACAACATATTTTTCTTTACTCTAATAAACTCTTTTGCTTTCTCTACTATTGTTTTGTCAGGTGCGTACACTTCTGTTTTTTTGCTTTTTGTTGCCATATTTTTAGAATTTAACAACCATAACCACAAGTACAAGAACAAGAAGAATGATAACTATCCCTACTATTACTGACTTGTCAGTAAGTGCGTCCTTGAATTGTTGAAATTTGTCTTTTTCCATATTATTTTTGCTTATCTTTTGGTTTTGAAAGTGAAAGCAAGGCCTCATCTGCGTGGCTGCGGCACAAATAAATAAATTGACTCATTAAATCTCGTGACACTGCGCGGCCTACAAAACCAATGCGTGGATTGCTTGCACAAAACATTAAAGGAACACCATCACTAACATATTGACCATAACAACCAAGTATTTTTTTAAATTCTGTGCTGTTCTTGTCAATATAATCAATTTTTATAAAAGTAATACTTTGGTTTTCCCAATATTTTACTTCTTCTAACATCACTTCACACACATCGCAATATACTGATGAATAAACATATATAATTGAATTTGGATTTATTCCTTCGCTAATAGCGCACTTATAATCTTCAAACCATATTTTATTATTATCCTGCATATCTGATGTTCCGCCACTTGACCAAAAAACAACTGAGCTAGCAAGGAGCATAATCGCTACTAAAATAACGGCTATTTTAGAAATGTTATTTTGATTTTTCATAATCTTTTTATATCAAGTTTAGAGAAATTTTGCTTATTTGCAAAGCAAATAACAATATAGAAAAAATAAATTTACAAAAAAGGTATGTGTTGTTGTAAAAAATAATAAACTTGCAAAATAAATAGTAACAGTAACTATTAACTTATTACAAACACACCTGTTAATTGATTACTAATTGCGCTGAAAATCATACTCATTCCAAACAAAATTACAATAAAAATAACAGTAGAAACAAGCATATTTCCTTTTAGTGATTCAGCAAACTTTAAAATATCATCTCCATAGACAATATATGATGCAAAATAGCTTATAATAATAATACTAGTAATAAAATAAATACCAACAATAGCTGCAAAAAGATCTGGCGGAAGCGAATTATAAATCTTAAATCCAAACATTCCTGCTGATGTAAATGATGACATGCTACTTATTTCAGAAGTATCTGCTATAGAAAGTTCTGGCAAAGCCATAATTAAATTAAAAACAGTTCCTATCAAAAACACAAAATTTATTATGGTCGCAGATATAAACGGCAAAAGTAGATAAATATTAATTTTCATTGAGCTTACTGTGTCTGCCATTTCTTGTTTAATTTGTGTATTTATCTTTTCCATATTGCGCAAATAAACAGAGAGCGATGCCAATGTGCGCGCAAGATTCTGCGAACCTTTATCAACTGTTTTTGCCACAATAATAAGCAAATCATAGATTAATTTTGATGGTGCATAATTTAGCGCACCTATTTCTGAATTATAAAGCGCGTCTTCAAAATTCATTTTCAAAACAGTCATATTTTTTAAAACCCTATCAAAAAACACGCGAACTTCTGTTGTTTCTGTTGTATTTACAATGTGCTGTATGCTTGTTTCCAAAGGAAGACCGCGAAAAAGCAAAGTGCTTAATTGATAAAAAGAAACACTCAATTCGCGCTCAATTATGTCAACATTTTCAGACTCTTTTTTATATGCGTCAACAATCTTTCCTAAAATATTTCTAACAAACCAAACAATTGCAACAAATAAAGTAATTACAACAAAAATCCAAAGAATTGTTGTTTGTTTGATAAGATATGAAATTGTTAGCTTTCCTACTGTTCCGTCTGCTAACATAATGTTTGCGCTAAAATTATGCTCCCCAACTAATCCACTAAATTGTTGTTGCGGGGGCAATCTATACGAAACGCAATAAGCGTTAGTGTTTTCAACACAAGGAGCTATTGTAATTTGGTTTTTAAGTGCAGAAGCATTACCCAAAACATACTTTACTTTATTTTCTTTTGAAAGACGCTCGTTTGTTATTTGCATAATATTTGAATTAAGGCCTTTAATAGTAAAATCTACTTTGTCTGATGGTAAAAAAGAATATTTATTAGAACTTACTTGCAAATTTAAATTTTTATCTTGAACAACATGAAGTCCTAGCGGAGAGTAAAATGCAGCAAAAAACACGAGCGCTGGCGAGGCAATAATTAATAAAATTACAACAAGTTTTATTATTTGAAATTTTGAAAGATTAAATTTAGACAGGTCTTGAGAAATCACACCTCCAAAACCAGGTCTATTACTAACTAAAATATAAACCACTATTAAAATAAAAAAAGGTAAAACAAGGTCATAAAGCAAGGCAAGATAACCTGGTTTTATTAATTCAGGCATAAACATTACAATCATAGGAATCATTATACTAATCATCATTGGAAGCATAATACCCATCATATTTATTATATCTGTTGGAGTTTTTAATCCTTTTACAAAAAGTTGTGTATCATCATGAATATCTTGAAGCATTGACTCCATTATATAATCATATCTCTTAATTCGGTCACTTTCAGTAGATTCAAAAAAAGACATTTGCACCTTTTCTAAACTGCTAACAAAAATAGGACTCCATTTTTTCCATTTTTTTATATACTCATCAAGCGCTGAATCTAGTGAAGAATATTTGGAATGAGATAAGTCCCACAAAATCTTTCGCAATTGATATGCTAATGGACCTTCTAATCGCGTGCTAGTAAAAAATAAAGCGTTTTCAAGCACAGGCTCATTTTTCAAATACACAATAATATAAAGCAAAGCAATTGGAGCTGTAAGGTTAAATTTTTGAATTGCGCGCTTTTCTTGAATAAAAGGATAATATATATAAAACAAAACAACCAACATACAAAAGATAAAAATAAGGCCAGCATAAATAATATCAGCAGCAAATACAAAAATTCCGAAACACAAAATAAGGCTCAAAACAAACAACAGAAAAGCCACAAAAACAACTTGGCGTGGAACAATCGAATATATATGAAGCATCTCAAATGCATTTATATATTTTTGCCCCCATTTTTTTGGTATCATAAATTTAAATATTCCAATCTTTTTAGTAATTTTTTCATAAAGTGTGTGGGGTTTTTGAAGCTCGTCAAACGATTTTTTAAACACATCATACGCCTCACGCGATTGAACTTGCCATTTAAATGATTCTTTATCAGATCTTTCTAATATTCCGCTGTATCTTTTAAAAATATTTGAAATTTCAGCAATGTCTGTGTCAATAGCAGAAGGTATATCTGCAATATTTGAGCCATTAGTCTTTCCTGTTTGTGCATCTTTTTTAGAGTTAGTATTTATTTTGTCTTCATTAAATATATCTTTTTTGATGTTATTATTTGTTTTGTCTTCATTAAATATATCTTTTTTGATGTTATTATTTGTTTTGTCTTCATTAAATATATCTTTTTTAGAGTTAGTATTTATTTTATCTTTGTTTTTATCAAAGTTGTTATTTTTATCCCTGTCAGGCAATTTTGGTGCAATCATAAAGTTTTTGCGTAATAAAAATTTTACACATTGTT
>Ga0210041_1001623_pt1 | contig 20904 bp, 19 predicted proteins | sample CryGeymeta201503_FD_183973 | JGI IMG/M metagenome (GOLD analysis project Ga0210041, IMG submission 183973) | Groundwater microbial communities from Crystal Geyser aquifers in Utah, USA - Crystal Geyser metaG 2015-03 (SPAdes) (version 2) | ecosystem: Environmental > Aquatic > Deep subsurface >... | reverse complement strand
CGACCGCCTGGTCGTACAACGGGTCCTTCTCGCCGCCGCCCGCACCACCCTCACCCTGGCTGGCGTCGTCAGCGTCGACGGTGCCACCTTCCAGAATGCCTTCAATGTAATTGGGCTCGCCTTGGCTCTTCAGATAGGTGACGACGCGGTGCACCTCTTCGTCGCTGACAAAGGCACCATGCACGCGAATCGGCAGCCCGGTGCCGCTGGGCATGTAGAGCATGTCGCCCATGCCCAGCAGCGCCTCGGCACCCATCTGGTCAAGAATGGTGCGGCTGTCGATCTTGCTGCTGACCTGAAACGCGATGCGTGTGGGAATGTTGGCCTTGATCAGACCGGTGATCACGTCCACGCTGGGGCGCTGGGTGGCCAGAATCAGATGGATACCGGCGGCCCGCGCCTTCTGCGCCAGCCGGGCAATCAGTTCTTCAATCTTCTTGCCAACCACCATCATCAGATCGGCCAGCTCGTCGATCACCACCACGATGTGCGACATGCGCTCGACCGGCTCGGGGTCGTCGGGCGTCAGGCTGAACGGGTTGCGGATGAATTCGCCGTGGGCTTTGGCTTCGTCCCACTTGGTGTTAAAGCCCGCCAGGTTGCGCACACCCATCTTGCTCATGAGTTTGTAGCGGCGCTCCATCTCGGCCACGCACCAGGTCAACGCATTGGCCGCCTGCTTCATGTCGGTGACGACCGGGCACAGCAGGTGCGGAATACCTTCGTAGACCGACATTTCCAGCATTTTGGGGTCGATCATCACCAGCCGCACATCGTGCGCTTCAGCCTTGTACAGCAGGCTCAGAATCATGGCATTGATGCCCACCGATTTGCCCGAACCCGTGGTACCGGCCACCAGCACGTGCGGCATCTTGGCCAGATCGGCCAGCACCGGGTTGCCAATAATGTCCTTGCCAAGCCCCATGGTCAGCAGGGATTTCGCCTGGTTGTAGGCTTGCGAACCCAGAATTTCAGCCAGCCGGATCGTCTGGCGCTTGGCGTTGGGCAACTCCAGCGCCATCGTCGTCTTGCCGGGGATGGTTTCCACCACACGAATCGACACCAGGCTCAGGCTGCGCGCCAAATCCTTGGCCAGTCCGACAATCTGAGCGCCTTTGACGCCGGTGGCGGGTTCGATCTCGTAGCGGGTGATCACCGGCCCGGGCTGCGCCAGCACCACGGTCACCTCGACGCCAAAGTCTTTGAGCCGCTTTTCGATCATGCGGCTGGTCATCTCCAGCGTCTCGGCGGCCACGGTTTCCTGGCGCGTCAGCGCGGCGTCGAGCAGGTCAACCTGCGGCAGCTTGGTGTCGGGCAGGTCTTGGAACAACGGCTTCTGGCGCTCCTTTTGAACGCGCTCGCTTTTTGGGAGTTCAACCGGCGCAGCCTCGACCACCCGCACTGCTGGCTTGGCCTGGCTGGGCGCAGATTCTTCCTGGCGCTCCTCGACCAGCACCTGGGCACGTGCTTGCGCAGCCTGTTGACCCAGCGCGATGTCTTCTTCAAAAGCGATTTTTTCGCGCCGGGTTTCAATCTGGGCAAACAGCCACGCCCCCAGCCGCTCAGCCAACAGCAGCCATGAGAAACCAAACACCATGGCCGAGCCCAACACCCCCACGCTAATGGCAACCAGGCCCGACCCGGTAAAGCCCAGCCACTGCATGCCCAGTGGTCCCAAAAAATAACCCGGGATGCCACCGCCGTGCCCGGGCAGATTCGCCTCATGGCTGTAAAAACGTGTCCACTCCAGCGCTGCGCTGGCGCACACCAGCAGCACCAAGCCAAGCCAGAACCAGGCCTGTGCAAGCGCGCGGCTTGGCGCTGCCCCGGCATCCATGGTTTGGTGTGCGAATGCGTCGTCGCCACCGCGCAGGCGCCGGGCAAAAGCACCCAGCCAGGCACGCGCAGCGGCGGCAAAGCACCACCAGACCGAATAGCCCAACAGATAGTAACTGGCGTCGGCCAGCCAAGCGCCTGGCTGACCCAGCCGATTGTTCGCAGCCGCACCAACGCCCGAGGTCGACCAGGCCGTGTCCAGCGGTGAATAAGTCACCATCGAAACAAGCCAGACAGCCAAAGCGATGAAACCCAGCACCAGCGAAATTTCACTGGAAAAGCGCCGCCAACCATCACGCGAGGCGTCTTGGCCCGCCGCAGCCCGTTGCCCGGCTAAATTGTGAAGGGAATAAGTCATTGAAAAGTTGTTGAATCGTACCAAGCCCGGGCTTGCCCAAGGCATCTGTCACGCTGGGCCATTGCGTCTTCCCGGATAATGCGCTTAAGACGCAACTGTACCTGCGATCTGTATCCAAACTCTCAAGGCACCTTATGACGACCCCACGCCACGCAAAAGTTCTCATTCTGGGATCGGGCCCGGCCGGCTATACCGCCGCCATTTACGCTGCCCGCGCCAACCTGTCACCCCTGCTGATTACCGGCATCGCCCAGGGTGGCCAGCTGATGACCACCACCGAGGTTGACAACTGGCCCGCCGACGTGGACGGCGTCCAGGGGCCCGAGCTGATGCAACGCTTCCTGGCCCACGCCGAGCGTTTCAACACCGAAATTGTTTTTGACCACATCAACAAGGTTGATTTTTCCAAGCGACCGTTTACCCTGACCGGCGACAGCGGCACCTACACCTGCGACGCACTGATCCTGGCCACTGGTGCCTCGGCCAAGTACCTCGGCCTGCCCAGCGAAGAAGCCTTCATGGGCCGCGGTGTGTCGGGTTGCGCCACCTGCGACGGCTTTTTTTACCGCAATGAAATCTGCTGCGTGGTCGGTGGCGGCAACACCGCCGTCGAAGAAGCGCTGTACCTGGCCAACATCGCCAGCAAGGTTTACCTGATCCACCGCCGCGACAAGTTTCGCGCCGAGCCAATCATGATCGACAAGCTAATGGCCAAAGTAGCTGAGGGCAAGATCGAATTGCGCACCTTCTGCACGCTCGACGAGGTGCTGGGCGACGCCACCGGCGTCACCGGTGTACGCGTCAAAAATGTAACCACGGGTGCTACCGAAGACCTGACGCTCAAGGGCTGCTTTATCGCCATCGGCCACGCGCCCAACACCGAGATATTCCAGGGTCAGCTGGAGATGGCGGGCGGCTACATCGTCACCCACGGCGGACAAAGCGGCTTTGCCACCCAGACCAGCGTACCTGGCGTTTTTGCCGCCGGCGACGTGCAAGACCACGTCTACCGCCAGGCCATCACCAGCGCGGGTACCGGTTGCATGGCGGCGCTGGACGCCCAGCGCTTTTTGGAGCAGCAAGAGTAGTCACCCCACTGCCCGCTATAATACCGGGCTTTGCTGGGTTACCGCCACCCTTTTTCTTGGCGAGGTGAGGCTTGCAACGTCAGTTGCGGCCGTTTAAAAGTATCGGAGTGTCCAAATGGCACGCGTATGTGAAGTAACGGGCAAAAAGCCCATGGTGGGAAACACGGTTTCCCACGCCAACAACCGGTCCAAGCGTCGGTTCCTGCCCAATTTGCAATATCGTCGTTTCTGGGTTGAGTCTGAAAACCGCTGGGTTCGCCTGCGGATTTCAAACGCTGGCCTGCGTTTGATCGACAAAAATGGCATCGATGCCGTGCTCGCAGACCTGCGTGCCCGCGGTCAAGCCTAAACCATAACTGAAAGAGCATCATGGCAACCAAAGGCGGACGCGAAAAAATCAAGCTGGAATCCACTGCCGGCACCGGTCACTTCTACACGACCGACAAAAACAAGAAAACCACTCCCGAAAAGCTGCTGATCAAGAAATTTGATCCCAAAGCACGCAAGCACGTGGAATACAAGGAAATCAAGCTGAAATAATTCAGCCCGATCCCTGATCAAAAAACCCGCTTATGGCGGGTTTTTTTATACCCGCACTGCGCGCAAATTGAGCGCAAATTCTTGCAGCGCCGCAATGCCACTGGCCTCGGCGCGCTGGCACCAGCCCTGCAGGTCGACTGTGAGTTGTTCGCGCGTGTGCGAGCGGTTCAGCCACATCTGGCGCAGCTCTTCGCGCATGACCACCAGTTTGTCGAGCACCGGCGAGGCTTCACGCGCTAGTGCCAGGTGTTCGGCAACTGCCGCGGGGACTTTGTCCAGATCCCGATGCAACCAGCGCTGCGCGGCGCGGATCACTGTGACATCGGCCCGACGCGCTTTGAGCGCTACCAGTTCGTCGTTGAACGCCCGGCGCATGCCCTTGGCGTAACCGGCCATCAGCTCAAAGCGGTTCTGGATCAAGGCCTCCAGCGTCTGTTCATCGGCCACCGGCCGCACCACCCCCAGCGCCAGCCGTGGCGGTGTCTTCTTGGCAGTAGCCAGGCCCACGCGCTGCAAGGCACTGATGTAGAGCCAGCCGATGTCAAATTCATACGGCTTGACCGACAACTTGGCCGACGTGGGATAGGTGTGGTGGTTGTTGTGCAGTTCTTCACCGGCAATGACGATGCCCCAGGGCGAGATATTGGTGCTGGCGTCGCTCACCTCAAAGTTGCGGTAGCCCCAATAATGGGCGCCGCCGTTGATGATGCCCGCGGCCATGACCGGCGTCCACGCCATCTGCACGGCCCACACGGTCAGACCCAGCGCCCCGAACAAGGCCAGATCGATCAACAGCAGCAGCAAAACACCGGCAAACGAATGACCGCTGTAAACGTGACGTTCGAGCCAGTCGTCGGGCGTACCGTGACCGTAGCGCTTGAGCGTTTCTTGATTGACCGCCTCTTTGCGGTACAACTCATAGCCTTGCAGCAACACCGTCTTGATGCCGTAAATCTGCGGGCTGTGCGGGTCGTCGGGCGTTTCGCATTTGGCGTGGTGCTTGCGGTGAATCGCCGCCCACTCCTTGGTGATCTGGCCAGTGGTCAGCCACAGCCAAAAGCGGAAAAAATGGGCCGCCACCGGGTGCAGATCAAGCGCGCGGTGCGCCTGATGGCGGTGCAGGTAAATTGTGACGCAAACCATCGTGATGTGCGTCATTGCCAAAGTGACCAGTACCACTTGCCAGGCACTCAAATGCCACAGGCCGTAGGCGGCCCAGTCCAACAAAACCGTCATCTTTTGTCTCTCTCGTTGTCATGGAAATCCAGCGTAACTACTTGCGCTGCCACACCGCGGCAAAAAAACCGTCGGTCTGATGCAGGTGTGGCCACAAGCGCAGATAGCGTTGACCATTGTCGCCGCCGCTGCACAGCGCTGCGGCTTGCTCTACCTTTAACCCTGCCAACAACTCGCCCGCGTCAAGCGCCACAAAGTCAGGGTTGGCGTCAGAAAAAGCTTGGGCGATGGCTTCGTTCTCCTGCGGCAAGACGCTGCAGGTGGCGTAAACCAGCCGCCCGCCTGACTTCAGCAGACGAGCCGCACTTTGCAAGATGGCAGCCTGCTTGACGGCCATTTCCGCAACGGCTTTCAGATCCTGACGCCATTTCAGATCCGGGTTGCGCCGGAGCGTACCCAGGCCGGTGCACGGCGCGTCGACCAGCACCCGGTCAATCTTGCCCGCCAGACGCTTGACGCGGTCGTCACGCTCGTGCGCGATCGCCGCCGGGTGCACGTTACTCAGACCGCTGCGCGCCAGGCGGGATTTGAAGGCATCCAGGCGCCCGGCCGAGGTGTCAAACGCGTACAACCGCCCGGTGGAGCGCATCGCCGCGCCAATGGCCAGCGTCTTGCCGCCGGCACCCGCGCAAAAATCAACCACCATCTCGCCGCGCTTGGCATCGAGCAGCATGGACAGCAGTTGCGAGCCTTCGTCTTGCACCTCAAAGTCGCCACGCAAAAACGACGCATGCTTGTTAAGCGCGGGCTTGCCCGCAATGCGCAGGCCCCAGGGCGAATACGGCGTCGGCGTTGCTTTGATTCCTGTAGCAGCCAGCGCTTGCTGTACCTCGGCTCGCTTTGCTTTGAACGTGTTGATGCGCAGGTCCAGCCCCGCCCCTTTGTTCAAACTCTCAACCAGCGGCCAGAAACCGTCACCCAACTGTTCCTTGAGCGGGAGCACCAGCCACTCGGGCAGGTTATGGCGATGCCGGTCCATCAGGTCTTGCTGCTTGATCTGTTCGCACTGGTCGAGCCAGTTTTTTTCTTGATCGGTCAACGCACTGCGCAAAAAATCACCCGGGCCATAAAAGCCCAGAATGGCCAGCCGACGCTCGCGCGGGCCGCTGCCCGACGGGGCCAGGTGGTCAAACAGGTTTTTTTGGCGCAAGACAGCGTAGACCGTCTCGGCCAGCGTGGCGCGTTCGCGCGGGCCAAAGCCGCGGTGCTCACGGAAAAACCGCGACACAATGGCGTCAGCTGGATGGTCAAATTTGAGGGTCAGACGCACCAGTTCCGAACAGGCGTCAAGCAGGGCTTTTGGATGCATAGCGGCGCATTGTCCCACGGGAACTTTACCCAGGTTTACCCCTCTGAGACAGACCGCAAACACCGCTTGCAGCACAATTGGCGGCTGCAACTCCACCACAGCGAATGACCGTTCCCATGTTTTTGATGCCCCGCGCAAGAAGCAAGCACCCTGCACTTTTGAACCCGACACAGCCCTGGACCGGAAGCGTCGCGCGCATCGGCAGCGCTGTGGTACTGAGCTGGAGCCTGATCGGCTGTGCCCAGACTGGCTGGCTCAACACCACCACAGCACCCGACAGCGCAGCTGCAGTGCAAACCTTGCCCGCCGAAGCCATGCTTGCGCCCTGGTGGCTACCGTTCAACGACGCACAGTTGCAGCAACTCATCAGCCAAGCCTTGCTGAGCAACACCAGCGTCGAAGCCGCACGCGCCGCTGTGCTGCAAGCGCGCGCCGCGCGCGAGGTGGAGCTTGCATCGCAACGGCCGCAACTGTCGCTGTCGGGTTCGCTGCAACGCAACGCCAGCGAAGGCGCATCCAGCGTCAACGCCCGCGCCGGACTGGACGCCAGCTGGGAGCTCGACATCTTTGGCGCCAACCGCAGCGCGCTGGCCAACCAGGACGCGCAGGTCGTGGCGGCGCAAACCAGCCTGCGTGACGTGCAATTGAGCATGAGCGCCGAAGTTGCCCTGGCCTACATCCAGCTGCGCAGCGTGCAGGCGCAACTGGACGTGGCGCAACGCAACCTGGCCAGCCAGCAAGAGACTTTGCAAATCACCCAGTGGCGTACCCAGGCAGGCCTGCTCACTGCGCTTGAGGTAGAGCAGGCGCAAGCCGCCACCGCACAAACCTCCGCGCTGCTGCCCAGCCTGCAAAGCAGCCTGGCCAAGGCCCGCCACAGTCTGGCGCTGCTCACTGGCAACAACCCGACTGCGCTCGACGCACTGTTGCAGGCGGTACAGGCCGTGCCGTTGGCGCCCCGCACCATTGCCGACGTCATCGACGCCGAGCGCCTGCGCCAGCGTGCCGACGTGCGCGCAGCTGAAGCCCGCGTCCAAGCGGCACTGGCCAGCGTTGACGCTGCTGACGCCGCGCGTTACCCCGGTTTTCGCCTGGGCGGCTCGGTCGGGCTGACCGCGTTGACGCTGGCAGGCCTGAGCAACGGTGCGTCGGTAGCCACCACGGTGCTGGCCAGCATGACGGCGCCGCTGTTCGATGGCGGTGCCGGCAAGGCCCGCGTTGAAGTACAACGTGCCGCCCTGCTGCAGACCCAGGCCAATTACCGGGGCACACTGCTGACGGCGCTCAAAGATGTGGAAGACGCGCTGGTGTCCTGGCGCAACAGTCAACAGCGCATCGATGCCTTGCAGCAGGCCGCCAGCGCTGCGGGCAACGCCGCGCTGCTGGCCAACAACCGCTACGCCAGCGGTTTGATCGACTTTCAAACCGTGCTGCAAACGCAGCGCACCTTGCTCAGCGCCGAGGACAGCCTGGCCAGCGCACGTGCTGATCAGAGCGCCGACTATGTGCGCCTGATCAAGGCCGTGGGTGGCGGCTGGCAATAACGCCATCACGCCCGCGCCCTACAGCAGCAACCTTTAACGATTGAACCCTCACCATGGCAGCAACACCTGATTCCACCCCCAGCGGCGATGCTTCGCCCAACGACTTGCAAACCCTGCTGGCCGGCCCGGCCAAGCGCCCCTGGTGGCGTCGGCGCTGGTTTTTGGGTACTCTTTTATTAATAGCTGCCAGCGCTGGTGGTTACTACGCCTGGCAGCAAAAACAACAGGCGGCTGCAGCACCCAGCTATGTCACCGAGCCCGCCGCCAAAGGCAACCTCACGCTCACCGTCACCGCCAACGGCACGCTGCAGCCCACGCGCACCGTCAACATTGGCAGCGAGCTCTCGGGTACCGTGGCGCGCGTGCTGGTCGACGTGAACGACCGCGTCAAAAAGGGCCAGGTGCTGGTCGAGCTTGACACCGCCAAACTGAATGACCAGGTCACGCGCTCACGCGCGGCACAGAGCGCGGCGCAGGCACAATTGGCGCAGGCCAGCGCCACTGTCAAAGAAACCAAAGCCAGTCTGGCGCGGCTGGAAGAAGTGGCTCGCTTGTCAGGCGGCAAGGTACCGTCGGCGAGCGAACTCGACAGCGCCCGCGCTGCGCTGGAGCGTGCCACCGCCAGCGAAGCCAGCGCCCGCGCCAACCTCGATTCCGCCCGGGCCTCGCTCACCACCGACGAGACCAACGTCGCCAAGGCGTTTATCCGCTCGCCGATTGACGGTGTGGTGCTGACGCGCTCGGTTGACCCCGGCAACGCCGTCGCTGCGTCGCTGCAGGCGGTCACGCTGTTCACCGTTGCTGAAGACCTGCGCCAGCTGCAGTTGCGCGTCAATGTCGACGAGGCCGACGTGGGCCGCGTCAAGGTGGGGCAAAAAGCCAGCTTTACCGTCAGCGCTTTTGCTGGCAGGCGCTTTCCGGCAACGATCACCCGCGTGTCGTTTGGTTCGACCATCACCGACAACGTCGTCACCTATGTCACGCAAATGGACGTGGTCAATGAGGACCTGAGCCTGCGCCCGGGCATGACTGCCACCAGCACCATCATCGCGGTCGAGCGCAAGGACGTGCTGCTGGTGCCCAACACCGCGCTGCGCTATTCGCCGCAAAGCGCTGATCGTGCCAAGGCCAAGGGCGGCGACATCATGGCCAGCGTCATGCCGCGCCTGCCCCGCACCGCCAAGAAAGCTTCGGGTGGTACAGCCAAACAGGTCTGGGTATTGCGTGACGGCACGCCGGTAGCGGTCAACGTCGCCCCTGGCATCAGCGACGGCCGCATGACCGAGATCACCGGTGGCGACCTGACCGAGGGCATGGCCGTCATCACCGAACAGCGCGCCGGCGCCGCCAGCAAGCCATGAGCGATCAGCCGCTGATCGAACTGCGGGGTGTGACCAAAACCTACGGCCAGGGTGCCACCGCCTTGCAGGCGCTTAAAGGGGTTGATTTGCGCATTGACGCGGGCGAATTTGTCGCCATCATGGGCCCCAGTGGCTCGGGTAAATCAACCGCCATGAACACCTTGGGCTGCCTGGATACGCCCACCACCGGCGAATACCTGTTCAGCGGCGTGCACGTGGAGCGCTTGAGCCGCGACCAGCGCGCGCTGCTGCGCCGGCGTTATCTGGGGTTTGTGTTTCAGGGTTTCAACCTGCTGGCGCGCACCAGCGCGCAGGAAAACGTCGAGTTGCCGCTTCTGTACCGTGGCGAGCCGGCCAAACAGCGCCACGCTGCAGCCAAAAAAGCGCTCGCCTCGGTCGGCCTGGCCGGCTGGGAACACCACACCCCGGCTGAGCTCTCAGGCGGGCAGCAACAGCGCGTGGCCATTGCCCGCGCCATCGTGACTGAGCCCGCCGTGCTGCTGGCCGACGAGCCCACCGGCAACCTGGACACGCACCGCAGCATCGAGATCATGGACTTGCTCTGGAAGCTCAACGTCGACCACGCCATCACCGTGCTGATGGTCACCCACGAGGCTGACATGGCAGCTTACGCCAAGCGCATCGTGCATTTTGTCGACGGCGTGGTCGACAGTGACACGCGCAACCCGCACCCGGCGGCACTCAGGGCGCAGGAGGCCAGTCATGTGGCTTAACACCCTGCTGCTGGCACTGCGCTCGATCCGGCGCAACCTGATGCGCTCGTTCCTGACCATCCTGGGCATTGTGATCGGCGTCAGCGCCGTCATCACCATGGTCACCGTGGGCAACGGCGCCACGCTGGCGATCCAGAACCAGATCTCTGGACTGGGCACCAACCTGCTGCAGGTGCGCCCCGGGCAACGCATGATGGGCGGCGGCGGCGGGGCACCGCCTTTCAAGGAGATCGATGCGCAGGCAGTCGCCACCCAGGTCAGCGGCATCACCGCCGTGGCCCCGGAAGCGCGCAGCGGCGCCACCATCATTCTGGACGGCCGCAACTGGAGCAGCAGCGTCATCGGCAGCACCAACAACTGGCTGTTCACCGGCAACTGGAAGGTCGCCGACGGCCGTGAATTCACGATGGAAGAGCAAGTGGCGGGGGCCGCCGTGTGCCTGATCGGTGAGACCGTGCGGCGCGAACTTTTTGGCAGCCAGGCGGCTGTAGGGGCGACCATCCGCGTCAAGCAGATTGCCTGCGAGGTCATTGGCGTGCTCAGCGCCAAAGGCCAGGGCGCGTTTGGCAACGATCAGGACGACCTGGTCTTCATGCCGTTGCACACGCTGCAGCGGCGCATCACCGGCAACACCCGCGTCAATACGCTGCTGGTGTCGATGCAAGACGGCGCTGACCCCGAGCGCGTCAAGGCCGGCATCACCGAGCTGCTGCGCGAGCGGCGCAAGCTGGCAGAAAGCGATGAGAACAACTTCAATGTGCTCGACACCAAGCAGCTTGGCGAAGCGTTTTCCAGCACCACCAAGGTGATGACCACGCTGCTCGGTGCAGTGGCGGCGGTGAGCTTGCTGGTGGGGGGCATTGGCATCATGAACATCATGCTGGTGAGCGTCACCGAGCGCACCCGCGAGATCGGCCTGCGCCTGGCCATTGGCGCACTGGAGCGCGAGGTGTTGCTGCAGTTTTTGATAGAAGCGGTGGTTCTGTCGGCGCTGGGTGGAGTGATCGGCATTGTGCTGGCCACCGGTGCGTCGATTGGGCTGTCGAAGCTGATGGATGTGCCGTTTGTGTTTGACCTGGGTATCAACGCGCTGGCGTTTGTTTTCTCGGCCGGGATTGGCGTGCTGTTTGGCTATTTCCCGGCGCGCCGGGCAGCGCGGCTGGATCCGATCGAAGCACTGCGGCACGAGTAGCGTAGGCTGCCCTCCATCGCCGTGCAGCGAGACCGGCGCGGCGACCGGGCCTGGCATCAACGGAGCCACGGCGTTGGGTGTCCGGGATGCGTCGCTTCAGTCTGGCTGATTGCGCATCCAGTCAGCGGTTTGCGCAAAGGAATGCCTGAGATGGGTGCGCAGCGGCTCGGGCACAGCCATCTCAGCCATCGCTTGACTCATGCACGCCAGCCACTGGTCGCGCTCAACCAAGCCAATCTGGTGGGGCATGTGGCGCTGGCGCAGGCGCGGGTGGCCAAAGCGCTCCACGTAGTGCTGCGGGCCGCCCAGCCAGCCGCACAAAAACCAGAACAGTTTTTGCCGTGCATCGTCCAGCGTTGGCGCGTGTACGGTACGCAATTGCGCGTAGGCCGGTTCCAGGTCCATCAGGTCGTAAAAGCGCTCGGTCAGCGCGCGCACCTGGGCCTCGCCGCCGATTTGCTCGAACGGCGTCAGCGTCTTGGTTGGTTCTTCAATGTTCATAGTCAAATTGGCCTCTAGCCCAATAAATATAAGCGCAAGTAGCTACTTTATAAATAGTAAATTGAAACCCTGTCAGGTGGCAGCCTGGCGCAGCGTTTGCACCACTGGGCGCAGCAACACCTCACGCAGGCCCCACCACCCGGCTAGCAAGGCCAGCAGCGCACCAGCCAATGCCCCCAGCAGCGGCACCCACAGCGACACCGCCCAGTCAAAGTTGAACACGTACTTGGCCAGCGCCCAGCCGACGAGACTTGCTACAACCGATGCCAGCAAGCCCGCCAGCAGCCCCACCCCGGCCAGCTCGATGCGCTGCACCTGCCGCAGCAGGCGCGCTTGCGCCCCCACTGCGCGCATGATGGCGAATTCACGCGCACGCTCCTCGCGCGTGGCGGTCACGGCGGCAAACAGCACCACCAAGCCTGCGGCCAGGGTGAAGGCAAACAAAAATTCCACCGCACCAATCACCTGGTCGAGCACCCGCTGAATCTGGCCGATGGTGGCCGTCATGTCAACGCTGGTGATGTTGGGAAACTGGCGCACCAGCGCGGCGTCAAACCCGGGCGAGGCCGGAGCCTTGAAGGCGCTCATGTAGGTCGCGGGCACACCGGTGAGTTGGTCAACCGGGTACATGGCAAAGAAGTTGGCGCGCAGCGAGCCCCAGTCCACCTTGCGCAGCGAGGTGATTTTGGACTGCACCTGTATGCCGCCCACGTCAAACGTCAGGCTGTCGCCCAGACTCAAATCAAGTGTTTGGGCGATGCCCTCTTCCATGCTGATGGCTCCTGGCTCGTTGGCCTGCCAGCGCCCGGCCACGGTGATGTTTTGCTCGGGCAAGGTGGCGCTGTGCGACAGGTTGAACTCGCGGTCTACCAGGCGGCGCGCGCGCTCGTCCGAAAAATCATCCGGGTTGACCGCCTGGCCGTTGACCGCCACCAGGCGGCCGCGAATCATCGGAAACCAGTCGAATTTGGCCACGCCTGCACCTTTAAGCGCCCGGGTAAAAGCATCGCCTTGCTCGGGCATGACGTTGATGACAAAGCGGTTGGGCGCATCCGGCGGCGTGGCCGCACGCCAGCTGGCCACCAGGTCGGTGCGCAAGAGCACCAGCAACACCAGCGCCAGCAGGCCCACTGCCAGGCTGCTGACCTGCACCACAGCAAAGGCCGGGCGGGCGGCGATCTGGCGCGTGGCCAGCACCAGCGCCGTGGGCGCAGTGGCGTCGTTCACCACAGCGCGCAGCAGCTTCACCGCCAGCCAGCTCAACGCGGCAAACAGCACCGTGGCAGCGGCAAAACCACCGACAGCAATCAACCCCAGCTTGACATCGCTGCTGGCGGCCATCAACAGCGCGGCAAAACCCAGCAAGCCAACGCCCAGCACGGTGAGCGAGGCAGGCTTCAAACCACCCACGTCACGACGGATCACGCGCAACGGCGGCACCTGTGCCAGTTGCAGCACCGGTGGCAGGCCAAACGCGAGCAGCAGTGTCAAGCCCATACCCATGCCAAACAACACCGGCCATACACCAGGCGCGGGCAGGCTGCCGTCCACCAAGCCCGCAAGCAACACCACAAAGCCGTAATGCACTGCAAAACCCAGCGCCACACCGGCGGCACTGGCCAGCAAGCCCACCAGCACAAATTCAAAACCGTAAGCCCCGGCAATGGTGCGCTGGGGCAGGCCCAGCACGCGCAGCATGGCGCAGTCGTCCAGGTGGCTCGCAGCAAAGCCGCGCGCCGCCAAGGCCACCGCCACCGCACTGAGCAGCGCCGCCAGCAGCGCCACCAGGTTCAAGAACTTCTCAGCCCGATCGAGCGTGGTACCCAGCTCGGGGCGGCCGCCTTGCAGCGCCTCGACGCGCGTGCCGCGCACCGCGTGCGACAGCACCTGCGCCTCGGCCCAATCGACAAAGGCTTGCACCGACTGATCGCTCCCCGCCACGGCCTGGCGGTAGCGCAAGCGGCTGGCGGGCTGCACCAAACCGGTGGCGGCCATGTCGCCCATATTCATCATCACCCGCGGTGAGAAGTTCATGAAACCCGCACCACGGTCGGGTTCAAAGACCAACACCCGCGTGATGCGCAGGCTGCTGTCGCCCAACAGCAGCGCGTCGCCCACCTGCAGGTTCAGCGCCTCCAGCACCGCCGCTTCGACCCAAACATGACCCGAGGGTGGTGCGGCGCGCTCAGTGGTCACGGGCGCGCCCGGTGCGGCGCTCAGACTCAAGCGCAGGTTGCCGCGCAACGGGTAGCCGGCTTCAACCGCTTTCAAAGCCACCAGCTTGATCTGCCCACCCTGCGCCTCAGTCGCACGCGCCATGGTCGGAAAGGTGAGGTTTTGTGCCTGCTGCAGGCCCAGTGTGCGGGCTTGTTCAATGAAAGCTGCAGGGATCGGGTTGTCGCTGACCACCACCGCATCGCCGCCGAGCAGTTGACGCGCGTCGCGCTGCAAGCCCCCTTTGAGCCGGTCGGCAAAGAAACCGACAGCAGTCAGCGCCGCTACTGCGAGGGTCACGGCCACCATCAGTAGCCGTAGCTCGCCAGCACGCAGGTCACGCTGCAGGCCGCGCAGGCCCAGGGTCAGGAAAGAAATTGTCATGTGCTGACGATAACCGAACTCGCTGCCAGTGGGCTGTCACGCCAGTTGCATTCCACTTGGGGCAAACGGCAATTCAACGGGCGAACAGGCAGGCTCAAACCAACCCGATGGATTAAATCAAAACCGCAAGGTCAAAGCTTGACTGATTGCAATTTTTCGACCCCGGCTTTCGTGTTTTTCAATTGACTATTGCACGAATGGCGGGCAACCGCTTGATCAATTCAGGCAATGCGGTTGCGCATGCCTTTCATGCCTCGCCATGCAATCTCAGGCTGTTGATTTACAAAAGCCTCTTCATCTTTCAGCAACTTGGTGGCCTCTTCGCCAATGATGATCAGATTCAGGATGACTGCCTGTTTGGCGCGTTTGTCTTCCTCAAAGTCTTCTTGCGCCAGCCCTTCAACATACACGTACGCCTGCTGTGCCGCTTCCAGCATGTGATCCAGACCATCGGCAACGCGGCTTGATTTCATACGGACCGAGCCTCGGCCAGCACTTGCGCTCTGAACTTGATGGGCAAGTCTGCGGGCGTGAGCACATCCACGGACACACCCAACATGGTTTCAAGTTCAACCTGCAGACCACCTAGATCAAACAAGGTGGTACCTGGCAAGGGATCGACCAACAGATCAAGGTCACTGCCATCGGTGTCATTGCCATGCACGATCGAACCAAAAACACGCGGATTGGTCGTTTGATAACGCATGGTCGCCTCACGTATGGCGTGGCGTTGAAGCTCCAAAGTTGCGGATGGTTTCATGATGTTGCAGGTGGGTGAAAGCCAGAAATGGTAGCTGATCGCGCCAGGTTCAGTGCCAGCAGGCGCTGCAAAATCTCATCGTCGGGCATGTCGGCACGGTAGTCAGCCCAGCCATAGGCGGCGGCCACGGCCCCATCGAGCTGCTGGTGCGCCAGCGTGAGCCAGGCGGGGCGGGCGTTGTAGAGGTTGGTGAGAGTGCGTTTTTGCAGGGCTTTGCGGTCGGCCTCGCTGATTCCCGGTTTGGGTTCGATGCGGTCAGGGTACGGCGACTTGTCCATGCCAAGCGGGGTGACTTCGGGCACGCGGTGCGTCCACTCGGGCGGGTTCAACCAATGCTCACGCAGGTCGTTCAGGCGTTTGGCGGCTTGGGCGATGGCAATGGCAGCTTCACGCACCGTGCCTGAGGGTGTGGCGTTTGATACGTTTTTAATAGCTGCTTGCATTTGTTCTATATGGGCTAGAGGGCTATTTTGTATATGAATGTCGGCAGGAATGACAGCGCCGTCTGGCAGCGTCTCAACACGCTGGTGCGCGGTGTCGGCGGGGGTCAGGCCGGCCGGGAAGGGGAAGGTTTCGAAGCAGGTGGTGGGTGTGTAGCGTGGCCGATCTTCAAGCGACGTACCCATGCGCAGTGACCAGAGTTCATGGAATCGGCTGTGCAGGATGCCAAAGGTGGTGTCGTCGGCGCGGGCAATGGCGACGCAAAGATTTTCAGGCTTTTGGATGGCTGGCAACCACGCGAACACTCGGTGCTTCGCCACCATGGGGGTAACAACAAAGCGTGACAAAGGTGACAGCTTTTCACGCAACCCTGGTCGCGCGTCACCAAACAGCCACCAGTGTTCCCGATGCCAATCTCTTCGCACATTGACACGCGTTGGTTTTACAACTTGTTCGATATGCGTGAATGGTGCTTCAAACAACGCAGCTTCGTTCAATGGCATGTCACAGCCAAAATCGACAACCCATTGGTCTTGCGGACGGCGAGTGACATCCAAACCGTTTGCCCATGGCCGAATTACAAGCGCATTTGACTTGTTATTTGGGTTAGGCAGTCTCAGCCAGCCCAAGGCAACAGAACGTGGTATGTCAAAGGGACCATTTTTTTGAGTGCCAATAAACGACGTATTGGCGTTGGCTGGGAGTTTTACCGCTTTTGTCAGGTCACTGAGTCCCGCTAAATTTTGCGCTGTCAAATCCGCCGCGACAGCCGACACCTCGATGCCATCAAGTTTTGCAATCTGTGTTGCATGTCCAAATGCAACCAACGACACTCGAACAGCTGCGCCTTCGTTCACCCAGCCTTCGTCACTCCAGGCTTCAAAAATTCGCATGCTATGGCAAATGGTATCCAACACCTTTCGGTTGGCACCACCTCGAATCGAATTGGTAGAGACCAATCCGGCGGCGCTCAAACCGTTGGACTCCATCGCGCTGCGGGCCTTCTCAAACCAGTAGCACACCAAATCTGCGCCGCCAGGAACGCGGCTCTCGTAAGTTTTACGCAGAGTGGTGGTGTAGGTCTCACCCAGCTCGCGAATCATCTTGCGATCACCCAAAAACGGCGGGTTGCCAATGACCACATCGGCCTGGGGCCAAGTGGCCTCAGTGGCTTGAAGGACAGCTTTGACTGAACCCGTTTCTGCTGCCGTGTTAGGCATCGCAAACGTCAGCAGCGCATCCCGGCATTCGATGTGATCCAGCGGCTCCAGCACGGGGTTGGTTTTGAACTCATAGCCGTGCGCCATGCGCCACTGCAGTTCGCCAATCCAGACCGTCACCCGCGCCAGTTCGGCAGCGTATTCGTTGAGCTCAATACCCAGCACGTTGTGCGGGCCGGTGACCAGGTCGGCCTCGCGGTCCAAGCCGAAGCTGGCCGCATCCAGGTGGCTTTTGTGCTCGATGTCTTTGAGCGCTTTCAGGCCCAGAAACAAAAAGTTGCCACTGCCACAGGCTGGGTCAAGCAGGCGGTAGGCTTTGAGTGCTTCAAGCCACCGCACAAATTGGTCTTTGGCAGCCTTGTAGTGCTTGTCGCCTTTTTTGGTGCTTTTGGCCATCAGCCCTTTTATATCCTGCGCAAGCAGCTCCCATTTTTGAAGCAATGGACGGCTCAGTACCGGCTCCACAATGCGCAAAATGGTGGCCGGGTCGGTGTAGTGGGCGCCGAGCTGGCTGCGTTTGGCGGGGTCCAACCCGCGCTCAAACAGCGTGCCAAAGATCGACACGTCGATGGCGCTCCAATTGAGTGCGGCGGCATTGCGCAGTTCGGTCACTTCCATGATGCTCAAAGCGGGCACTTTCACGCGCTTGAACAGGCCGCCGTTGAACCACGGAATGTCGTCGTTGCCATACAGACCGCCGCCCTGCATCACGGTGAACAGGTTGGTCAACCCAAGGGTAAGTTTGTCGCTGGTGAGTGCTTTGTTATTGACCAGGCCTTCAAACATGCGCTCGGGCAGCAGGCCCACGTCTTCGGCAAAAAAGCAAAACAGGCATTGGGTGAGAAAGTGGGCAATCTCGTCGGCATCTTGCCCACGTTTGCGCAGACCATCGGCCAGGGTGGCAAAGCTTTTGGCAGCGGCTTCGGTGATGTCACGGCTGGTTTTTTGCGGGCGAAAACTCTCCGGGTCGAGCCACAGGCGGCGCAGCAGGGCCAGTTTTTCGGGCTGGTCCAGCTCTTGCAACAACACGGTGTGCACTTCAGACGGATGGCCGTTGAACTGGGTGTGGATGCGGATGGTGAGGCGGTCGCACACCACCAGCAGCGGCGGGTTGGCCAGCGCCAGGCTGTAGGTCAGCAACTGTTTGAGCGCCGCGTCCAGGTTCTTGCCAGGCGCTTTGTTTTCCCAGGCAAAGTGGTCGCGGTAAAACACATCGGCATAGCCGCGCGCCTCGCCCAGCACCAGCGTGTCTTGTTCAAAAATGTAGTCGCCCACGCTGCCCGGCAGGGGCACGCCCAGCAACTGGCACAGGTCGATGAAGTGGGGTTGCGCGCCCTGGCGTTCGTTGAGTTCAAAGGCTGGCCCGCCGGGGCCCCATTTGGTGATGAAGTCTTGGGGGGTCATGGAGTGTGGTGCGGCATGGGTCAGCAGTCGCTCTGCACATCCACCCTATAGGGGTAAAACTCGCGCATTCGAGGGCTGGGATTTTCAAACACGCTAACCTGCATGCGGTTTACCAAACACGCAGGTCATCACACCACAAACCGTGGGTTTCGAAGCGGCTGTTTTGCTCTGCCAGCCACGCACTGTGCGTTTGCTCAAATTGTTTTTCGCGCTGCGCCAGCGTCTTGATCTGGCTGCTATTTTGAAGTTTGGCAAACTGCTGGGCAGACACAATGACCGTATCGATGCGACCGTCTTTTTCAACAAAAACTGGCTCAATCTTGGCCTGGGAACAGCTGGCTCCAAAGCGGTTTTTGGCTTGCATGACGGTCACTTGCATGGTGCAGTTCTTGAGTTTGGTGAAGAGCTAGTTTAGCTAAACGCTTGAAGCGCTAACGGCGCTGCACCAGCGGATCACGCCTGGCATATCGGGCGGCTGGGGTCAAGTGGCACGGCGTTGGGTGCGCCTGGTTTGCCACCTTGGGCACGCGCCAGCACAAAGGCTTTCATGTCCTGCGCCGGGTAGACGCGGTTGCTTTGCATAGCTATGGCTATCAACTGGGCCAGCCAAACTGCCTCACAAACCTGTTCGCCATCATCTCAAACCCCAATGAACAATCTCGGATAAATTCGTTGCAAAACGTGATTCAACCTAGGAGGCTGTCGGGCTTTCGGCATCGAAGCGTTCTCGAAGAGCGGCGTAGCCAAATTCGACCCTAGCGAGGGCAGTTTTTGCCGGATTTGCTGGCTCATAGCCGTAGCTATGGGCCAAAAAGACGGTAAAAAATGAACCGCTGCGGTCGGATTACAGCCGATGTACCGAAAGTCCGACAGCCTCCTAGCGTTGCAGGTTGCTCTGGCGCTAACAGCCAGCGAAGAATTGACCCACACGCCGATTCAGCAGCGTGGATCAATTTGTCATCAACGCCAACATGTATTGCAACAAATCATGCCGCAGGTATTTACGATCACACGTCGTGCTAGCATTGCAATCATTGACAGCATTCGGCCAATAAAGGGGTGACCTATGAGCACATTAACCATCCGGAATATCGAGCCCGCAATCAAAGACCAACTGCGTCTAGTTGCCGCTGCACATGGCCGGTCTATGGAAGAAGAGGTGCGCACCATCTTGCGCAACGTGATGGCGCAATCGGCAACGCCGATGACAGGTTTGGGTTCTCGCATTCATGCACGGTTTCGCGCTATCGGCGGAGTTGATTTGAACTTGCCCGAGCGGCTCGATCTGCCGCGTGCTGCCAAGCTGGATTCGGGTGCAGCATGATCGTGCTGGACACCCACGTGGTGTCAGAAATCTTGCGCCCTCAACCAGACTCTTGCGTGCTTCAGTGGCTTGATGCACAAGTACCGAACGAGTTGTGGCTGACATCTGTGGTTGCTGCCGAATTGATGTTTGGTATCGCCAAAATGCCACAAGGGGCACGCCAAAGACAATTGGCGCAAGCTATATCAAACATGCTGGAACAAGACTTTGCAGCGCGGGTGTTGGCGTTTGATTTGAATTGCGCATCGGTGTATGCAGACTTGGTCGCAAAGCAACAGAGTCAGGGCAGAGTCATTGCTATGGCTGACGCGCAAATTGCTGCAGCTTGCTTGGCCAATGCGGCCCAATTGGCTACCCGCAATAGCAAACACTTTGAGGGATTGGGGCTGACGCTGATCAATCCGTGGATGACAGCATGAGTTGAAATTACCCTGATGGTCATCGCAAATTCCCCATGCTGAACGCTACCAGGCCTTCAAACATGCGCACGGGCAGCAGGGCAAGTTTTCGGGCTGGTCTAGCCCTTAACGTGAAACAACGCCCACAGCCGACAAGAATGGCGTGTCGTAGGGCCGACTTCAGTCGGCCATGGCGGGTTGAAACCCGCCCTACGCAGGGCACGCATATTTCATGCTTTGGTGGGGTGTCCTTGTTGAACATGGACGTTAGAGCCAGACTTTAGGTCAGCAGCTGTTTGAGCGCTGCGTCCAGGTTCTTGCCAGGGGCTTTGTTTTTCCAGGCAAAGTGGTCGCGGTAAAACACATTGGCATAGCCGCGTGCCTCGCCCAGCACCAGCGTGTCTTGATCAAAAATAGGTTACCGGATTGACGCTGTATCTTCCGTCAAGCTTTGTACCCCGCCTCGCGCTGATGGCGCAGCGCCAGCACCAGCATTTGCGCCGTGACAGGCAGAAATTTCTACAAGGCCAGGTAACCGGTGTGGCCGCGCGAGATCACCAATTCACGATGACCAAAGCGCACTTTTCGTCCAATCTCGGGGCTGTGCACCAAGACTTCAAGCGCTTCAAAAATAATGCCGGCCGTGGCCTGCGCGGCGTCGGGATTGGATGCCCACAAGAAATCAGCCAGCCGTTGCAGATCAGCCAAGGCGCGCTCGGCGAGGACCAGCGCGTTCATGCCTTGCGCATGGGGCGGCTGGGGTCAAACGGCACGACGTTGGGTGCGCTTGGCTTGCCGCCTTGGGCGCGTGCCAGCACATCGTCCATCGCAGTTTGCAAGGCAGCTACCATCAAGGCGTGCACGGTCTTGGCTTCCAACGCTGCCAGTTGGGCAATGGTGGCCTTCAAGGCATTTGGCAATTTGAGTGAAGTGGTAACGGTCATGGCGCTCTCCGGCATGGTCACACCATGGTAACGCTCTCGACCAAGCCCACAGTTCCAGAGCGCCAAAGACCAAAGCCGACGCTATGATCCGCGCAACAACACAGCACCCGCTTTGA
>Ga0210041_1001609_pt1 | contig 21034 bp, 10 predicted proteins | sample CryGeymeta201503_FD_183973 | JGI IMG/M metagenome (GOLD analysis project Ga0210041, IMG submission 183973) | Groundwater microbial communities from Crystal Geyser aquifers in Utah, USA - Crystal Geyser metaG 2015-03 (SPAdes) (version 2) | ecosystem: Environmental > Aquatic > Deep subsurface >... | reverse complement strand
TGCGATAGCCATTGGCTTTATTCGTACCTGCACGTTGATCGATAAGAAAATCCAGCTGCTCCACTTTCATAAGAGCATTGATGGTCCACTCCAACACATGGCTCAACCCGTTAGGATTTGTTACAATGTGATTGGAAATCATGTCTTTTAAATGTACTATTGACGTATTCATAGAGGTTTTGTCTGTTTGTTTGTTTTTGTTTGCAATCAAAATTTACAATAACAAAACCTCTTTTTGTTTTTACAGACACACTTTTTGGATAACTATCCTACTGAAATTGGATTCTCGAACTTTCCTACCAATTCGACAAAGATTCCACTTTTCGCTTCTCGGCACTTTGAGAGTGTCAGTGATACCGAAGGCACTGCGAAGCCAAATGTCTCTAGTGTTTTACATTGACTTCTAATAGCTATTTCTAAAACCGAACTCAGTTGATAACTTATTAACCTGAGTTAGCGATAATGAATCGTAGTCAAATATGTTAGTCATTACAAGATATGCTTTGATAGTTGTCCCACAACTGAAATGCTAAATTAAAATATAAGCTATTGATTTGGATGAAGTTAGAGGGCGGTCAGTTTGAAATGTAATTAATAATTGACCACCCTTTCAATTTCCCTCCGATTCGAAATCTTAAATATAAACACGTTTTTCTCGGAGGGAAAGCGCAAGGACATTAACCGATATTATAATAAACTCATATCCCGAACTCAGGTTATTTTAGATACATATCTAAAGCATCCCACTGAATCGTTTTGTTTCATTTCTAACCGCATCTTTAAATGCTTTTTCAGTGCCGATTAAAGTGAATTTTTTCTTTGCTCTTGTAATCGCTGTATAAATCAATTTCCGACTTACGAAGTCAATTTCATTCGTTTCTGGTAAAACTAAAACGACTTCATCGAACTCTGAACCTTGTGATTTATGGACGGTCATGGCATAGGCAGGCTCAATATTCGAAAGTGTGTATGGATTTAGATCACGGAACTCTTCACTACCCTTTTCAAAATAAACTCGCAAATTTTCGTCTTCATTTTTTAGAATGATTCCGACATCGCTGTTAAAAACCTGCAACTGATAATCATTCTTTTTAATCATGATTGGAAACCCATTTTTATACGTTATTTGATTTGCTTCATAACTATTTTGAAGAAATTTATGAATGCCTTCACTTCCATATTTCCCCACTCTTAAAGCAGTAAGTATTTTTTTCTTTTTGAAATACTGAAAGGCTTCTTTGGGACTTTTAGCATGTTTTAGCAATTCTAACTGCTCTTTTAGTTCATCAGAAATCAATTTTTGAAATTCTTTTTCAGTTTTCATTTCTATAAACTTTGTCGATTCATCAGAATTAAGACACTTAAACGCTGCGTCTGCATTTCCTGCGTTTACTTCTTTTGCTAATCGTCCAATTCCTCCATCATCTGAAAATCGATGAGAAAACGTGAGATGAACTTGTTTTAATGAACTTTCTTCTCGTTTCGACAATTCACAAAAATCTGCCAATATATTTCCAGCTTCAACCGATGGTAGCTGGTTCGGATCTCCAGCTAAAATTAACTTAGTATCCCTTTTTATTGCTTTAAATAAAGCATACATCAAATTGATGTCAATCATTGATGCTTCATCAATCACGATAACTTTAAAAGGCAATGGATTTTTTTGATTAAATCGCGCTGAAAACGCATTGTCTGTTATTCCCAACAATCGGTGAATTGTTTGACCTTCATCCGGAAATTGCTCTTTCATCGTATCCGAAACAGCAAGCTCTTTTAAGGAATCTCGAATGGATTCCGACATTCTAGCCGCTGCTTTTCCTGTTGGTGCAGCTAACACAACTTCTTCTTTTTGCAATCCTGTAAACTGAAACATACCCGCTAACATTCTCACTATTGTGTATGTTTTCCCCGTTCCCGGCCCGCCCGTTAAGAGTAGTTGATTTTGCTGAATAGCGCTTATTACGGCTTGAATTTGGGGTGAATCTTCCGTGTTTTTATAATCAAATAAACCAAGAATAAACTTTAAATCTACTTCCGATAATTCTTTCTTTTCTTTAGAATTTCCTTTATTTAAAACATAAGATTTTAAATGTGACTCTTGATGATAAATTCGATTTATTTGAACAAAATTATCATTGAGTTTGATTATCTGCTTTCCAGATTTTTCATCTCCGATCCAATCTGTGTTTAGCGGAAATTCACCAATCAATTTATCTTCTTTAATTGGGATAATGGTATCTCCTTTTTGCAAATAATGAATAGCTAAATAAGCCATTTTTTGATTTTCATGATTCTCACCGGCAGCTTTCACCGCTTGATATTCCAAACGATTTAGTTCTTCTTCTTTTACTAATTCTTCCCAATTTATCATTACAAAACTCCTCCATTTACAATGTCTTTTTTTGAAATCAATTGTTCTAATTCTTCAATTAGTGTGAAATTCGCTTTTTCAAAATAAAGCCCTTTTGTTTCGTTTTCGTAGCCTCTAATAAACCAATAAAACATACCACCGAAATGAGTTTCATACGAATATTCTTTAAATGTAGCTTTTAACCAACGATGTAATGCCAATGAATACACATACAATTGCACATCAAATTTTGATTTTAACATGGCTTCTTTAATTTTATCGTTTGTGTAATCCTCTTTATCTATGCCAAGCTTATTCGACTTATAATCGAGCATGTAAAACTTGTTGTTGTGAATGAATACAAAATCGATAAACCCTTTTATAAATCCTGATTCAAATAGTACATCTTCAGCTGAAGTGTTTCTAATAATTTTATAGAAATCGTTTAAACTAAATGAATTAATTCCTGTTAAAAACTCAGATTCTCTTTTTTGTTTTGATAACGGAATTTCAGCTAAACTCGTTTCTGTTTTATCTGGAAATACCATCGGAGTTCTAAATATTTGGGAAATAAATGTACTTATTTCATCCTGTTCTTTTTCCTGAAATGTCTTTTGATAACCATAAAACTGAACTGCATCGGAAACTATCGTTTTTATTTCTGCTTCATTGGATTCATATAAATGTTCAAACACATAATGAATTATATTTCCAAAATCGTTTCCAGCTTTTAAGGCATGAACACCAATGCTTTTTGTTTTCTTTTGAATCTTTAAACCTTCTGGTTCTTCCTGATTTTCATCATCTCTTTTTTGATTTTCGTCATCATGGGATTCAGAATACACAGAACCCGAATGAGCAATTGCTGAATAACTTGTGTCTTTCCAAGCTGCGTTTAATTCTTCACGACTTGTTTTTTCAACGCTTAATGTAGCTTCTAAACTTTCTAATTCTTTTAATGGACTTTCTTTGAGTTTTAGGTTTTTTAGTGAATCATTATGATTGATATAAGACGCTGTTTTTAAATTTCCAAGTGATTTTTTTACTGTACGTAAGTAGTCATATACTGTCTTATTTCTATTATCAAGCTTTGTCTCATAGGTATTTTTATTAGCTTTTCCTGCCCAAACTTCAATCATGCTTAAAGGATTATTTCCACCCAATTTGTCTTCGTATTCAGGAATTATAATTACATTTTGATATTTAGCCCTTGTCATGGCGACATACATCAATCGCGCTTCTTCAATCTCAGTTTCCTCTTTATGATAATCTGGAATTGTCTTTCCAATCTGCTCAATATCATCAACCAAAAACTTTTTTACTTTTGGTTCTTGGTTTTCTTCATGTATTGAAACAGCTTGCACATGATTTTTGATATAGTTAGTTACATGTTTTCGTTCCCACATAAACGGAATAATAACAATAGGATATTCAAGTCCTTTACTGCTGTGAATCGTTACTATTTTGACTTTTTTCTCATCACTTTCCAACTGTAACATTTCATCGTCACTTGCCGACTTCCCTTCTTTTGCTTCCTGAATTTTTCGTTCTAAATACTGAATCGTTTTTGTCGGCCCACCTGTTGAATCTCGTTCAAAGTTTGAAAGCATTTCTATGAGTTGTTTAAAATTCGCAACGCTTCGATCGCCATCTGCATTTTTTAGCATTCCTAAAGTCAAATTATAGGTAGAGCTTAAAAAACTCATTGCAGCGCCAAGACCGTAATTTTTCCATCGGCTTTGGGTTTGCATAAACACTTCTTGAATCATCAATATTTCTTCAGAATCATCAGTCAGTTCATCTAGCTCAGAACTACTTATCTCAAAAAACTGTGTCATTAAAGCTAAACGAACAGAAGACAATGTTCTCGACCGTTGAATACTTCTAACTAAAACCAATAGATGGTACGCATCTCGAGTTGTAAATACTGATTTTCGCGATTGAATTACCGCAGGAACTCCAGCAATTCTCAAACTATTATAAAGTAAATCAGCCGTTTTGTTGGTTTTAACTAAAAGCGCAATATCTGCAGGCTGAACGCGAGTTTTGAGATCTTTCCCATTATCAATATAAACCTCATTATTTAGCAAATACTTCACATAATCGATGCTCATTCTCATTGCAAATCGTCTTGAACTGTCTTTATTTCCTGATTTATATCCTTCAGCATTAAAAATAACAGTTGGACTTTCTATTTCTTTAAAAGGAGCTAAAATCCCACCTTCTTTTTTTGATTTTACAGGTTTAAATGGAATTTCTTCCTTTGAAAATGGATTTTTTGCATTCGAAAAAAACTCATTAACTGAATTAATCAAGCTTTCGCTTGAACGGTAATTTGTGTCTAAGGTGAGTACTTCTTCTGATTTATTTCTTGCAAATAAATAGGTGTTTAAATCAGCATTTCTGAAACTGTATATAGATTGTTTCGGATCGCCAATCATGTAAAATGCCTTCGTTTTATGCTGACTCGAATCGTTTTCCAAAAAGATTTGACGAAACACGGAAAACTGAACCGGATCGGTATCCTGGAATTCATCAATGAAGCCAATAGGGTAATCTTGCTTTAATTGAGTAATTAATTGGGTATTATTTTTCAGAGCTTTTTCGGTTACAAGAAGCATATCATCAAATCCGAACCAAGCGTTTTCCCTTTTTAATTCTTGAAATTTGGTTTGGATTTGCGCTATGAAATAGGCTGTTAGGGGTTTAGCGAATTCCGAATTTATTTTGAAATAGTATTCTAAAAGAAAATTTAGATCATCAAAAAGGAGTTTTTGATGAGTTGAATAATCAATCGTTTCTTTGCTTTTTTTTGCTCTACTCTGATAGGCAATATTAAAATATTTAGCTAATTCAAACGCATCGTCTATCGTTTTACAGCTTTGAAATCGGATTGTACTGCTTAACCATTTAGTGAGATTCTGAATTGCAATAGGAACGTTTTCAAAACTGATCATATTACTTTTGAATTTTGATGCTTGATTAAAAAAATCAGCCATCTCTTTTTCAATGAATTTTATTCCAAATTGCTCAATCAAGAACATTCTTCTTTTCTCAAACTCATTTACAAGCAATTCAAAATCATCTGAAATTTCTTCATCATGTTCCAGAATAATAGACGAGCCTAACTCTTTCCCAAATGTTTCAACCATTTTTTCAGGCGATTCGAATAAGTGTTCCAAAAAATAATCGAATTTGGTTCCACGCCGAATGAGTTTTCGCCATTCTTGTCTCACTAAATCGGCTAACTCATCTTCGAGGTTTTTGCTTAATTGAAACTTGCCAGGAATGCCACATTCAAATGGATATTCATTGATAATTTTATTGCAAAAACCGTGAATTGTAAAAATGGAAGACTCATCCATTTTCTGCAATTGTTCATTCAAATAAGAAGCCCAAATTGCTTTTTCTGAAGCTGTGAACGAATCTTGTTCAAAAATTTTTAGAATTTCTTCATCATTTGGCTTTACATTTTTTCCATAAAAGTCATTTGCTGTTACAAGAGTTTCGCGAATTCTGCTTTTTAATTCTTTGGTTGCGGCTTCAGTAAAGGTTACTGCAAGAACATTTTTAATCGAGATGTGTTTGTTTTTCCCTTTGTCTGAAAGCGTTAAAAGTGCCTTATAAACCAATACCATTAAGGTATAGGTCTTTCCTGTTCCCGCACTCGCTTCAATGGTTTTAATTCCAGAAGGTTTATGTTCTTTTAATTCTAAACACGTCGTTTTCATTTATTTACCCTCTTTTAACTGAGAAACATAAAACATATTTGCAGCAATTAAAGCTTCTTTTGAAGTCATCCATTCCCCTTTTTTCCAATTTAACTCCAAACTTAATGCATCTTCTTCGTTAAAATCTTTAGCCGCTATTGCAGATGAAATTAAGGTATCAATAAAATGCTCTTTTGCTAATTCGTCATAAAACTTAAATGACCCATCTTCATTTAATTCAAAACGAATAGTTTGCGCTTCTTTTCTCCAATTGTACTGCGTTGGAAATCCATTTTCTAACATTTTTTTAGATTGTTCAATAAAAATTCGAGTAAGTTCATCGTTCCTTTTTGATCCAATATCTTCATTTTTGTTTTTATCCCATAAAATTAATTGATGTTCATCACCAAATTCTTTTTGAAACAAACTTGCAAGAATCGGAATTCGGATTTTATATTTTTCGTTTGTAAAATCACTAAATCGCACAATTAAACTTGCGTTTCTATCTGTTTGATAAGCATTTAATTGTATCTCCAAATCATTCTCAACAACTGAAAAGGTCTTTAGCAAGGGTTTAACACCAGCAAAATTCTGTTCTATTATTTGCTCATTTATTGTTTTTATTTCAGAATAAATGGCTTCGAAATTCGAACGAGCTTCTAATGAAGCTTCAACTAACCCTTTTTGTCGGGCTAATTCAAAAATTTCTTCAAATGTCATTTCTTCATCTGAAATGATCTTTTCAAACAAAAATTCTTTTAACACATAGTTCTCTAACGGGTTTAAGCGAAATGATTCTTCATTACTTAGCTCTTCTTTAACTTTTGGAACATAAATTCCTTTTTGATTTTTAAGAATCCAATCACCTGAATTTTCCCATAATTTAAATAAGGATTCTATTTCAATAATCCGTGTTTTTGAGTCTTTTAATTTTGATGGAAACACTTCTTTTTGTTTAAATTGATTTGCAATAGTTATATAGCGTTCTTCATTTTCCTTATTTAAAGTAGAAATAGATTCTGCAACTGTTAATGCCGTTTCATTTTGAGATTTAAATAAAACCGTATCAGTTAAAAAATAATTCTGATTGTGACTGTATAAGGGATGTTCATAAATTCTAGGTTTATGAGAACAACATTGTTCGATAGTTTCCAATAATGCAGAAACTGGCGGACTCATTGGAACCTTAGAATCATCTTTACCATTTCTTCCCAAATAGGAAATATATAATTTCTCTTTTGCAGAAATTATACTTTCGAGTAGCAAATAATAATCGTCTGTTTTTCTGTCTCTATCTCCTTCTTTTGGTTCATTCGCCAACCAATCAAAACTTACTCTTGGTTTTTTCCCAGGAAACTGACCGTCATTCATTCCAATCAAAGCAATTATTTTGAAAGGTAGACTTCTCAAAGGAACCATTGCAGAGCAAGTAATTTTTCCTTTTAAAAATCCTGAACCTGCGCTTGTTGTATCGAATTGTTGTTTTATAAATCGACTAAATATTTTATATGATAAACTTGATGTAGGATTCCCGTAGTTCGCTATTTCTTGCAATTTGAGAATCTTCTTAGGAATCGAACTGTCTTTTTCTGTTGATAAAATCTTTTCATAAACTTCTAACAACCAAGTCAACCATTCAATTATGGTTTTACTTTTCGAGTTATCAGAATCATTTGTATTCGCTTTAAGTTCGCTTGCTATTTCAAATAAAGCTTCAAATAATTGTTCTACTTTTGCCCAAGTTTCTAGTTCATCTCCATTTGAAATTGAAAATGAAACTAATTTTCCATTCTGTAAATGATCGGTATCAGGAAGATAAAAAATCGAATTAAACCACTGTTCTCTTAGTGATTGAAAAGAGACATCAGCCCAAGCGTGTTCTTCTTTTTCTTTTTCCCAACCAAACCGAACATGACTTTTTTCTATCCAAGAAGTAATTCGATTTATTGCTAATCCATCAAAACCGAAATGTGATCGAATGCTTTCATGTGAAATAAACTCAATAAAATCAGTTCGTTTCAACGGACTATTGAGTAATTCTATTAATGCAAATAAAGCTTGAATTTGTTCATCCTGCGTGCTGCTTTTCATATCAGCTAATGAATAGGGAAGTGATTTTCCTTGAATGGTTTCGCTAAAATAGTATTTGATAAATGGAGCATATTTATCAATATCTGCGCTCATTATTAAGACGTCTGAAGGCAATAAATTTTTGTCTTCAAAAGCTTTTAATAAATAATCCCGAAGTGTTTCAATTTCTCTTGCCGCTGAATAATTTGATGAAAAGATAATACTTTCATCTTCTATAAGTTCGCTTTTAGTACCAATTTCAACATTATAGAATGATTTTTTAAGCCGTTCAAGTTGTGTTGAATCTTTTTCTGGTTTAACAAATAAATCGTGTTGTTCAACTTCAAATTCCTCTGATTCACAAATTTCATGAATCAACTGAGAAAGTTCTCTTCCTTCTTTTGAAAGCTGTTGCAATAAGGGATGATTTTTAAACTCAACTTTAGAATTTTTCCAATTTGGATTAACAGTTGGAACGATTTGAAAAAAGTGAACTTCACAATGTTTCGACAATAAGATTAATGCACGTAACGATGCCTCAGGTAGCGTAGGAATACCATAGATAAAAACTCTTTTATATCCGATTTCTACTTGCTCTTTTCTTAAATTATTCAGCAATACATTATGCAATTGATGTCGAAATGAACCTTCCGGCTGACTATCAACAATTGTTTTAAATAAGTCAAATAGCCAGTTTCCTTGTTTGGATTCCGTTAGAATTTTTTCTGGCAATTCACTCGTCCTATATAATTCATATTCATCGAATAGCGAAGATAAAACACCTGAAATTTCCCATTTTTTTAATTCCAAATCTGTAACAGTTGCCGTCTTTAAGTACGCTTCTATTTCGTTAAATATCTTACTCCCATTATTTAATCCATCAAAAATAGCCCATTGTACAAACTCTTTTTTGGACGCTAGAATATCTTTTCCTTGGAAACCACAAAGTGATTGATATAACTCCCAGAGAAACTTTAAAGGGAAACGAAATTCTAAGGCATGAGTTATTCCAAATTGCTCTGTGAGTTGGAGTGTAAGCCAGCGCTGCATCCCTTTATTTTGTACAATGATGAGATCCTCATTAAATGAAAATGTATCAATAGATTTTTTATCTGAAAGTTTATTCTGTAATTGATTGAGTAAAGCAGCATGAGAATTGCTTCGATGAAAATGAAACATAATTAAGAACTCCATTTTAAAGATGAACGCTAAAGAGCATTTTTAAAATAATTGTTAGGAGCTTCCCAATCAAGCGATTTATTTGAAATTTGAATAAGATTTGCGACTGTTTTTTTTTAAAAAAAATGCGTCATTTCACATTATTTTCTTTAATGTGTAGGGTCTAAGAATCTTCTTTAATTAATTTTTTGAGTAAAACCTAAATGTAATTAATTCAAAAATTCCAAGCTAAGAGTTGCGTTTTAATTTCGAAGATCTCTCAATTCTACTCTACTCGATTCGTTTTCTATTATTGCTTTTTAATTTTATTGGGAAACTCATCTGCGGTCGAAACCGAATGCACCGAATTAGCGAATCGAAGAACTACGAAGTGAAATGACGTTTTTTTATTTAATAATTTACAATTTATTCGTAGGAATATGATGAAGTCTTCGGTCGATATCTCGATTTTAGATCTTAATTTTAGACTTTGCTAGTGGATTAAACGAAAATAAAATAATCTGAATAAATGCTAAAATAGCATTCACTGAAACAAAGCGACTGTATTGTTTATGAAGCGAATCAAATTCTCTATGAAGAGATGACTTTAATTCATCATTAACTATGGAAAAATCTATAGGAATGGAATGTTGGATTTCAAACATTCTTGCGCCGATTTTTTGGGAGTAAATTAGAAGGCAAATTCCCATGGTGGCCATTATTAAGGTTTGAACCAATAACATCCAATTTCGATTATGTTCAGGAATCCAAGCCAAAAGGAAGGCAAAAACAGTTAAAAATAGTGCTATAGATTCCAGATTATTTAGTCTTAAAATAAATTGGGATGTTATTGCACCACCAATTGTTCTGTAATTAATTAATTGAGAAGGTAAATCAGGATTAAGCCCTGTTAAATTCCATGATTTAGCTATTTGAAATGGAATACCCGCTCCTATTGCAAAGAAAACTAGCGATCCAAACCAAATAGAAATTCCTAGTAGGAAGAAGCTTCTTGCAAGTATGACCCAAAATGGTGAATTGTTTTTAAATTTTAAAAACCAACTAGTATTTGTCATGTAAACTTTTTTTTATGAATAGAAATATACATTAAGCTGGGCTTAAAACTCAAATCAGAGTTTGTTAAATGAATTATTGCTTAAATCAGAACATAGCGACTGCGTCCTCGCAGGTGCTTTATAAATTTACGTCAGCGTCCCCGCTGACATCCAAATTACAGAATTATTTAATTTCTCATTGTTTATTACTCAATACTGCACTTTTTTCGAAGATCTCTCCACCCGATTCATTCACTTTTCTTGCTTTAAACTAGGCTAATACTCATCTCAGGTCGAGTTGACGATTGCTTTTAATAAGTTTTCCACTAATCATTTATTTCAAAGCGATCTTAACCTCAAAGGTTGTTCCTTTGTTTTTTCCTTCACTTGTTACACGAACGCTACCGTTATGTTTTTCAGCTATTTCTTTTACTATCCACAAGCCTAAACCTGTTGATTCTTCATCACCAGTTGGTTTTGCACTTAACTTACTAAAACGAATAAATGCTTTTTGTAAATCATCTTTTGTCATCCCTAATCCATTATCACGAACAATTAATGTACAATTCATCAAATCTTTTGATAATTCCACATAAATACTTTTCCCAATTGGTGAATATTTAACCGCATTATTTATCAAATTATCAGCTAATTCGGCAAGTTTTTTCTCATCCCCTTTTAGAATTAACTTATCAGGTAAGCTTGTTTGGATAATCTGTTTTTTCCTTGTAGCTGCAACTTCATTCACTTTTATTACTGATTTTAATAATTTTGTAAAGTCGATTACTTCTTTCTTAAATACTTCAGGAATGGTAAATTTCTCTGCCTCTAACATATATTGTTGGATCACAGCATAACTTTTTTTGGCAGCATTTTGAGTCAATTTTGCAATATTTTTAACTTTATCAGGACTGTCTGCTTGTTCCAGTAAAATGTCCATTAACAATGGGATATTGCCGATCGAGTTTTTCAAATCATGTGTTACCATATTGCTAAGATTAAGTTGAGCTTGAACGGCAATTCTAGATTTTAAGCGCGTTTCTAACTGTTGCATTACTACGGCAGCCAACATTTTGAGTTGATCTTTTTGCTCTTTATTCAGCATTCTCGGTTTGCGATCCATAACACAAAGCGTTCCCAAATTAAATCCATCAATTGTAGTGAGTGGTTGAGCAGCATAAAACCGAAGACCATTTTTTTGCCTTACTAAACTATGATTCTTTGAACGAATATCTTTCAAGGCATCTTGAACTTCATAAAACTCATCACTAATTATGGCAGATGAACAAAAACCTGGTTCTCTATTTAATTGTTTTACCGGTAATCCAACCCCTGACTTAAACCAAATTCGATCTTCATCAACTAAACTTATTAAGGCTATGGGAACATCCAAAAAATCTGTTGCGAGTTTAACGATAGTATCAAAAGCCCCATCTTGTGGAGTATCTAGAATTTCATAAAAGTTGAGTGCAGCTATTCGATCTTTTTCTATTCTCATAGTTAGTAGTGCCAATTAAACATATTGGGCTTTGCTCGATTATCGGATTGAATCAAACACGCCTTAAAATAATAAACTACTTAATTAAGTACTTAACTATTCTTTGAATCTGTCAATATATCCTTAATATTAATTTTGTTTTCTTCGAAAATGAGCTAATCAATGCACCATTTTCTTAATAGAAGAAAAATATTGATATTAAATTCAAATTCGGACTTCGTTTCTAAGTAAACTAAACTAGTTTTTGCAAAACAAAGGACATCCCGTGACCCGACACGATTCGATGAACCACGAAATGCAATCTCTTTCCAATATCGTTTTAGGCCATAAGCTAGTTCTTTTGAACAGGTTAAATTCTAAGACTGAGATGCTGGATCGGAGCCCAACACGACGAAATGACGCATGTGAAATAAGAACTATATGTTGAGTATAACTTATTGTTTTTATTTTTTTGCAAAATTGAACCTTTTTAAAAATTAATAAACTTTACAAAAGATCCAAGTCCGAATTTGAGTAATAAATCTATGTTTGATAAAACTTTTCTTTTTTAACTAAGCTGAACCTATAAAATTATTTATTGAGTGTACTCCTATAATTCGATTTCATCAAAAATTTATACGAATTCGCAATATTTTGAATGAGGCACTCTAAAAAAGTCGATTTTGGGGTTCCTGCCCTTTCATTCTACAAATTCGCTGAATTTTTTATTAAAAACTACTTATAAGTGTTTGCTCAACATTGTAAAGTAGTTTAATCGTAGTTACTTTAATTTGCTGAGCTTTTTAATTGTAAAATCAATAAAATTTGTATTTAATTTTGGCCGACTTCTAATCGAATCTTGGCTAACTAATTATTGAAGATTGCAATTCTTGAATGAGAGACGCATTTGTTTTAGTTGATTCCGACCCAATCGAGATAGCAAGGCTATTGAACACATTTTTCATTTCACAGTTTCTATGAGATTTCATGATGTAGTGAAACCAACTAATGATTCTCTTTTATTTAGTTCGAAACTTAAAAAAGTAGTTAACTGAAAAATAATGGGTGATTAACAACAAATTGATTTTTCTTCTTAAAAACGAACTTTTTACATTTATTGCCGAAAATAAATAAGAACGAGCATTTCTTATTAAATTTTTCCAAAACTCAACATTCTACTTTTTATATCCAACAAAAACTTGAAATCATAAGCTTTTATTTTTATCACAACTTTAAAAAAACATCAATTTGGAACTTGATATTATTAGTAGTTTTATAATGAACTAACAGCAACGTAAAACTAATCCGAAAGATATAATTTTATGATTAAACTTACGTACAAACACTGTTAAAGGAAACTTTGATTCGTTCTAAAACTCTATTTATAGATATATGCTACGTTACCACAGTTGAATAAATCTTAAATACATGCATCCGAAAGTAGTTTATAACGAAACTAATAAAACTGGGCAATCAACTAAATCGGAAGCTTGTTCGTCTGTTGAGTTCATTAATGCTGCAAAAAATGAATTTTTATTGTGATGCCCTATAATTAATAAATCGAACTCATCTGTTGCTTTAGCTATTGCTTCTGAATAATTTTCGTAAGAAAGCATTAAAATTGGAGCAGTTTTACTTAAATCCTGATATCCTGAACTTGCAATTAACGCACGTATTTCATCTTCCGTAACTTTTTTTAGCGAATCCATCATCATATTCATTTTGCCTGCATGAGGATCGTTAACATGAACAAATGCAAGAGTTGCGTTTAACTGATTGGCTAAATTAACGGCTTCATCAAGTAATTTTTTTTCTTCGGATTTCCCCGCAAGTGAAACTAGAATAGAGGAATATGGCATAATCTCTTATTTAGGTTAATGTCTATGTGAATGTACAAGATTTGTTCGGTTTTAGGAATTCAATTTTTAGTTTTTTTCTTGTTTTTTACAAATTTCAAAAATTCCAATCTGACCGTGAGATCTAGTTGCAACACGCCGTCATTATGGCGAAAGCCATAATCTCTTCCTCTCTCTCTGAACTTAATTCAAGTAAACCTAAGAAGCACAACGTCTTAGCTAAACAGTATTTCACAATTCAACCGAGATCCTGTTTTAAAATTCCGTCATTATGGCGAAAGCCATAATCTCTTCCTCTCGCTCTGAACTTAATTCAAGTAAACCTGAGAAGCACAACGTCTTAGCTAAACAGTATTTCACAATTCAACCGAGATCCTGTTTTGCAACAGGATGACTTGATTTAAAATTCCGTCATTATGGCGAAAGCCATTATACCATTTGCTGTAGTGCTAGTATTTATTCACAGCTCCAATAAAGAATTTCAACGCTGAAATTCAAATTATTTACTAGCTATTGTCAACAACTCTATCTACTTAATAGTGAAATGAAGATTTAGTCTCAGTTATTTAGCTTTTATTCTTAATTATTTTGAAAAAAAAGCAAACTACGTGAATATGCGGCGACATTAACAAGCTAGTACACTAGCTTACAATGTTTATTTTTCATAAAAATTATTTTTCACCCTAAGGTTGAGTCCACTCCGAAAATTAGTTTTTAGCAAACAATTCGTAGGATTTGGAAGGGTGTAAACCGAAAGAATCGACTTTTGGGAATGCACTCAAGGGTAAAAAAATGGAAACAAAAAAAATATTATTCTTGAATTTTGATAAAAGAGATTCAACACAAGCTCTTTGGATTAATTCATTCTTATCTGAAGAAGAATATAAACATTCACTATTGAAGTCTTTTGTTGAACTAGATTTTCAAAAACCTGAAAAAGTTAGAATTGTTATCATCTTTTTGGAACACGAAGAATTGGGGTCAAGCAGCTATTTAGCTCAATTAGTTGAAAATAAATTCTTCACCCACCTTTTTGTTGTATGCAGCTATAAAACCCAACATCTAAGAATATTAATAGAAATTTTTATCAATAAAATTAATGCCTTACTTCATATAGAAGATAATACCAATAAATACGATTATCTAAATTTTTTCCCTTAAAGGTGCAAAAGTAATCTGTCCTTGCTTAACTAAATTTCTACTAAGAAGTAATTCAACCGAAACAACATCCATTTTTGAAAATCCTAATTTTTCTGAAAAAGAACGGTTTATTTTACAAAAACTTAGCGAAGGACTCAGATATTATCAAATTGCCGATGAACTTAACCTTTCACTTGATGGGGTTCATTACCATATTCGAAATCTTGACACTTCCCTTAAAGTAAAAAATAAAGCTGAAGCCATAATAAAAGGGATAAAACTTAACATGATAACGTTTACTAAATAAAAAAAATAATCACTTTAAACTCATGTGAAAAAATTTTTGATGATTTAACAGTCATTCTACCTGTCTTCTACATTGTTTCATCAGCTTCTTTTTACAGCAATCCTTAATTAGCAACAAAATAAAAGAATAAAGTTCCATTTCTTTAGCCATCGGATACACCATAAAAATAGGTGTTTTAACTCAAATTCGGACTTGGACGTTTTATAAAGTGAATGACTTTGTTAGTGGTTTTATATAGCATAATAAATAAAAACAAGAGCTTATTCGCATCATATTAATTTTATTTCATAGTTCTTATTTGGTCCATCAGCCTCAGAACCAAGCTATTCAAAAAAAAGTGCTTCTTGTGTAAAAAGATATTGGGCAGAAATAGCACTTCGTGGTTCTGCGAATCGTTTCAGGGCAAGTATTGACTTTTTTTGCAAAAACCAGTGAAGTTTACTTAAAAACGAAGTCCGAATTTGAGTTTCTTACTCAACTTTACCCGTGCAATTTAATGATCAAACCACTCTTTCGATTGATTCTATTCCCAAAAAAACTGGGTTTGACTTACTTACTTATTCAACTCAAATTCAAAAAAGTACTTTATATTCTTTAGATGTTGGTTGGGCCTAGTTTTAAGCTGGTTTAAAATGTGACATTTTGAGTTTGAAAGAGATTACTATAAAAAATAATACAAGTGAATTCAAAATAATGGATGAAAAAATATAATAGGTGAAGTTGGATAAGTAAGTTTTGTTCATTTTGGGTGAAGACTTTTTTTTAATTATGGTATTGATTGGTTATCAATAAATGCAATGGCGGTTCCGCTTTATCTCTAATAGACTCTACCTCTCCTCGTGTTGCTTTTGGTTTAGGCTTAGGAATTGGAACAGAGAGTTTGCATTCGTTAAACCTTCTTAACGTTGGAGAATAGGTTCCGAAAAAAAGTACAATTTGTAAACATGTTAAACTAGTAAACTAGAAACTAGAAACTAGAAACTAGAAAATTTGACAAAACCTACATTGGGTGGTGCTGTTGGGATTCCAATTGGCTATTCGTATCACTTTTAACCTTTTTCGAGTACTATCTACTTTCAATTATTGATAAAAATGATACAAAAGAAGTTGAATTTAGCTTGATAGGGGTAGTTTTCATTGCCATTATTATATTAATTACACTAAATGAAACCTTATTTATTTAACACTTAAACCTTAATGTCATTATTTATTTAGGCAAATTGAAAAATATCATAACATTTTGATTTTTTACTCTTATTTGAAGTTAAGATTGTGTTAACACGCTGTGATAATTTAGAAAATTGAAATGAATTAACTAATTTTTGTTAAATCTACATCACAATCTGTTTTATTCATTAAGTGAGCTTTTCAATTTTTTGCAGATTGTACAATCTTAAACAAAATTAACTAATAGTTTATATGAAGCATTTAATACTGAGTGTGTGTTTACTGTTCCTAGCTGGAAGCGCTTGGGGGCAAGTTAGTATTACGAACTCATCTCCAATTACAATTGATTTTAGTTCAACTATTACTGGAGTAAATAATGGAAATTTTGATGGATCAGGATTCGCCAGTACACCATCGAATGGTCAACTTGACGCTGATGCTTGGGCTACAACCGGTATGAGTGATGATTCTAGTGATTTTGGAGTTGATAAAACTTCAGGTGATTTTGCAAGAGGTACATCACCAAGTACATTTGGTGGGTTTTATGGAGTTGATATTGGCTCTTCTGATTATGCTTTGATAATTAGACCTGGAGGTAGTGACTGGACTCCTGGAACTTTACGCTTAAAAATTAATAATAACTCTGGATTTCCAATTACAGAGTTTTCAATTAGTTACAACATAGTAGTTAACAATGATCAAAGTCGAAGTAACTCATTTAATTTTAGTCATTCTACTGATAATTCCACATTCACAAATGTAGATGCATTAGACTATACATCTATTGCTGTAGCATCAGCTGGGTATATTGAAGTTGAAAGATCTACAACCATTTCTAGTTTAAATATTGCTAATGGAGATTCATTTTATTTACAATGGAGTGGTGATGATGATAGTGGATCTGGATCAAGAGATTTATTTGGGTTAGATGATATTGTTATTACCCCAACAATATCATCAACAACTCCAGTAGTAGTAATCGCATCAGCATCACAACTAACATCCTCATCACAAGAGCAAAATACAGATAATGTTTTACTTAGCTTTTTTGATATAAGTGTAAGCGACGCAGCTGCAACCTTAGAATCACTTTCCATTGCAAGTTCTGGTGATTACACATCAGATGATATTAAAACAGATGGTTTTAAACTTTGGATGGATTCTGATGCTACTTTTTCTGGTGCTACACAAATTGGTTCATCGTTAACGTCAGCTGCAGTTGGTTCTGGTGAGATACTAGAATTCAGCTCTTTAGCGACCGAATTAGCAGAAGGAACATCTTATTTTTGGATAAGTGCCGATATCTCTGCCTCAGCTACTGTAAGTCATACCCTATCCATCGATGCCATTTCAAATTCTGACTTTACTTTTACCTCGGCAGATAAATCTGGATCTGTTTCAGCTGGCGGAACAATTACCTTTGCAGCAGCATCAGTTCCATTAGTTATTATTTCTGAAACCTCATTAAGTGATTTTGGAAATACAGAGAATGGTTCAACATCAGGGGAAGAATCATTCACTGTATCTGGCGACAATTTGTCAGCTTCTGTTACTGTAACCGCTCCAACTGGATTTGAGGTTTCAACAACAAGCGGTTCAGATTTTGGAGATAGCGTTTCCTTAACTCAAACTGCAGGTGATTTGGATGGAGAGCCAGTTACTATTTATGTACGTTTTGCTCCAGTTGCAGCAGAAGGTTCAACTACTGCCGACGTAACAGTTTCCTCATCAACCGATGAATTTGATAGTGAATTAATTAATGTATCTGGAAATTCATTAGATACCCAGCCAAGCACTCAGGCTAGTGCGGCTGCAATGAATAATGCAACTGCCTCATCATTAGATATTTCTTGGACACGTGGAGATGGTGATAATGTGTTAGTATTGATAAATTCTGGTTCAGCTGTTGATAGCGATCCTAGCGATGCAACAAGTTATACAGCAAATGCTGCATTTAGTAGCGGTACAGAAATCGGAACTGGAAATTATGTTGTTTATGATGGAACAGGTACAAGTGTAACTGTTACTGGATTAAGTTCATCTACTACTTATCATGTTGCTGTTTATGAATATAATGAAGGCACTGGCGCAAGTCAGAATTATAATGCAACAAGTGCTGCTACTGCTAGTGGAACTACGATTACAAGAGATCCATTAATTCTTTCTGAGAATTTTGATTATGAAGATGGAACACTTTTGACAACAAATGGATGGACTGCTCACAGTGGAACAGGAACAAATAGTGAATCTGTAGTTACAGGTAATTTACATTACTCCTTATACCCTAATTCCGGTGTTGGAAATCAAGCTAGCTTGGTTTCTACAGGTGAAGATATTAACAGATCATTTGATGCAGTTTCAAATAATACAATTTATTATTCTGCCTTGATAAATGTCACATCAGCACAATCTTCTGGTGATTATTTTATGGTTCTAATGAAATCAACTTCAAGTTTCTTTGGAAGATTATATGCTAAATCTTCAAATGATGGGTTTGTACTTGGTGTCGGAAAAGGATCAACTGCTGCAACTTATGATGCAACTGAACTTACTCTTGGAAAAACATATTTGGTTGTAATGGCATATACATTTAATACTGAAACTTCAGACGATGATGATGTTAAATTGTGGATTAATCCAGACTTAAGCGGAATAGAGCCAACACCAACTGTTACACATTCAACGAGCGATACTGATGCATCCTATATTGAATACATAGCTCTAAGACAAGGTAATGCTTCAAATGCACCTGCTTTATATATAGATGGAATTAGAGTTACGACTGATTGGGAAACACTAACTCAACCTTATTCTTTAACAGTAGATGGCACCGCTGGTTACAGAATGCTTTCCTCACCTATATCTGGTTTCACAGTTTCAGACATTTCTGATAACACAGCTATTCAAGGAATATCTGGAGGAGATTTCGAAACGGATACCGCTAACTTCTATTATTTCGGCTCAACTGGATTATGGGCAACTCCAACTGATGTAAATACTGCATTTGGTGATGGATACGGATTCATTGTTAAATTCTTTAACAATACAGAAGCTGGAAGTTCAGAATTACCTATCACTTTAGATGTAACAGGTTCAGAGCCAAGTGAAGATGTTGTTGTAAGTTTAAACAAGACCATCAGTGTTTCTAATGAAGAATCAACTGTTTATTACACTTTATTAGGAAATCCATTTGCATCAAACTTAGATTTGAGTTCTTTAAGTGTAAATAATAGTGGTTCTATCAGTGCGAATGCAATTATTTGGGATAATTCAACAAGTGATTATGCCACAGTGAGTACTGAAACGGGTGTTCTTGCTCCTTGGCAAGGTTTCTGGGCTTTTGTTCTTTTTGAAGATGATGCAACTCAAGTTACTATTCCAACTTCAGGAAAAACAAGTTCTGACACCTCTGCAACTTATTTCAGAAAACAAGCAGCGACTCCAATTGAAGGTTTATTTACCTTGACTCATGGTGAGGTAACGTCACAGCCTTTTAAAGTGTTTTTACATGATGATGCTAAAATGGGCTTTGACATTTATGATGTTTCAAAATTAACTCCACTTTCAGAGTCTTATGCTGTTATTGGTGGTCGCCAAGTTTCAAATTCATCTTTAAAAGCAATCGAATCTTTACCAATGGATTTAAACGAAGTTGTTGAATTAGCCATTGAACCTCAAATTGTAGGAAATTCTGGTGAATTTACAATCAACTGGAAACAGTTCAGCCAATTCCCAGTAGCTTTCACTATTGAGTTGCATGATTCTCAAACAGGAGAAACATATGATTTACGCAACGATGGAATGCTAACATTTTCAATAGAAGCACCTCTAAAAGTGGCTAATAAATCACATGATTTAATATTGAGTGGTGGTAGCGATCGTTTCAAAGTAGTTATTACTCCAATCACAACTTCTGTTGAATTAGGAAATGCACTTCCAACTTCTGTTGAACTTTCACAGAACTTCCCAAATCCATTCAATCCAAGCACAACTATTCAATATGCGGTTCCTGCTCAAAGTACTGTCCGTTTAGCGGTCTATGATATGCTAGGACGTGAAGTTGCCGTATTAGTAAATGGAACAAAAGCAGCTGGTAATTATGAGTTTGCTTTCGATGCTTCTTCCCTTTCAAGTGGAATGTATATTTACCGTCTTGAAGCAGCCGGAACAGTAATGACGAGAAAAATGACTCTCATTAAGTAATTCATAAAGGGAGTACTAAAAAAGTACTCCTTTTAAACCATGAAATAATCTTTTAATTTTTTATCTTACTCATTATGAAAAATGTAACTTTATTCTTGTTTTTAGTCGTTGTAGCTGTTTTATTCGGTGCACACGACTTAATTGCACAACCACCACCACCAGCTTTACCACAAGATGTAACTCAAGCGCCTATTGATGGCGGCTTAGCGATTCTTGCATTAAGTGGAGGCGCTTATGCATTAAAAAAAATCAGAGGCTCTAAGAAGTAATTTTCTTTTTTTTTGATTTTAAAAGGCTGTCAGTTTTTATTGATGGCCTTTTTTGTTTTTGGTGAATGAATGAAGAATGAAATTTTTAAAATGAGTCTACTTTGAAAATTCGATTTTTATCGGTTTGAAAACTTTCTAACCTATTAATTCACCAAATTAATTTCTCATTGCTCATTATCTCATTCCTATTTTGTATTGAAGATCTCTCCACTTATATGTTAAAAATAGAATTTAATAGTCAAGGTATTTACCTTTCTGTGTGAGAACCATCC
>Ga0210041_1001606_pt1 | contig 21058 bp, 28 predicted proteins | sample CryGeymeta201503_FD_183973 | JGI IMG/M metagenome (GOLD analysis project Ga0210041, IMG submission 183973) | Groundwater microbial communities from Crystal Geyser aquifers in Utah, USA - Crystal Geyser metaG 2015-03 (SPAdes) (version 2) | ecosystem: Environmental > Aquatic > Deep subsurface >... | reverse complement strand
TAGGGTTTTTGGGTTTTGCTGAATAGTTAGCGACGAGGTAGATTTGTTTTTTGCTGTTCATGTAGTTACACGCTTCTATAGTTTTAACCGATTTGTGAGAGCTCAACTAGTGTAGCTGAAAGATTCACTTCAAAGTCTGCCACTAACGCATGGTTCACCAGCCCCTGCCGTAAAATCAATATTGCGGCATCTTGCCCTTCTGGCGTGTCACTCCACATGTCTAGATTGTCGTAGCACCAGCGGAAAAACTCATCAACTTCTTCTTGCCTAATGTTGCTGCAGATTAGTGTTCGTGCCTCACGCACTTTACCCTCTTTAAATAACGCAACTGCATCCAGTTTGAAGTCCGATGATCCCTTACCTGATGACAGCGGGGCAGTCAATGCCCCTGACGACGAGTTCATCTGCAGTAAGTTCAAGCATTTACGCAAGTCAGGATAAGTGGATTTCACATAACTGTCTAGAGTGTCAATGTCAAACTCAATATTTTCTGTCACTAGCACAGTAGCTACACGAGCAGTAAACTCTGTATGATCAATCTTGTCAATATGAAATCCTTGACATCTGCTGTGTAGCGCAGGGATGATTTTGTTTGGATAGTTACAAGTTAGGATGAATCGTGAAGTGTCAGCATATTTCTCCATCAAACCACGCAATACTGCCTGACCGTTTACAGTAAGATAGTCGGCCTCGTCAAGTAGCACGACCTTAAAAGTTCCAAAAGGCAAAGTGCTGACAAAACCTTCTACTGTGTTTTTAATGTAGTCAACACCGTTGTCCCGTGATGCGTTGATTTCTTTGACATCAAATGGATCAACTCCAATCTGGTTAATCAGAATTTTAGCCAGCGTTGTTTTGCCAATACCCGCACTACCTGAAAATAACAGATGTGGAATAGTCTTTTTCTCAATCCAAGAGTTGATCTGCTCACGCTGGGCGTCGTCAGCAAACACATACCCATCAACCGTATCTGGCCTGTATTTTTCTACCCATAGTTTATTCATATGCTACGCCTCTAGTTAAATAGTTCTCAACAAGTATAGCATCTGTTAGTGGCAAGATGCTAGACAAATGGCTATTACAGTGGGCGGCCCATTGTGTCGTCAGAAACTGGCTCGTCTGACACCATCAAAATGTCAGCGTTATCAACACGGCGGATTTCATGCTCTCCGGCACTATCCTCGATTTTAATGCCACGAGTCCATCTACCGTGTGCTACGCAGATATACTCGCCAACTTTGACATCAACCTGATCTGGGCCTACAGCAAAGACTCTACCCCATCGTGGGCGGATACCTTGAACTTTTCCGTTGTCACTTGGAATATAAATCCCTGCCTTAGTAAATCTCTCGTTGAATGCCATATCTTCAACCAGCACATGATCTTTTATTGGTTTGAGCGTAGTGATTTTAATAGGTGCCAAGGCACTAGGTAATGCTGCTGTCAAGTTATTTTCTCCTGGTTTAAAATCTTTGAACACCGTTTGCCTTATTGGGCGGAAGTTTTGCGGTTTGTGTCACCACCTTACTTGGAGCAACAGAGTTAGCTAAGTTGCCGCGAATCTTGGTTGCTGCGAACTCTTCAGCACCAGGCGCACCGTATTTTGGAGTCATATCAGCAAAAGTAGTTGGGGCAGGCTCTACTGCAGGAGCAGGCACTACTTCAGGCACCACCTCATCAGCTACCACTGGTGGTGTTTGACGCGGAGCAACTGGGGATTCAACATTGATAATCTTTGGGGGCAGCATTTTTACTGCCTCTGCTGGTGGCAATGGTGTTGGAACCACTACTACTGGCTCAGTAAAATCTTCTTCATCTAACCCAGAATTTTCACTTATAATGATAGCTTCATCAACTTTTGCTGGCATTACTGGCACTTGCTGAACTGTCGGCAATGGATTTACAATCGGTGCCGGTGCTTTACCAAGATTTTGCATTTCTTCAGCAGTCATTTCTTGAGCAACCGGAGTATTCAGTGAGTAATACTCTTTCATAAGTTGGTCACGAGTTTTGACAATTTTACCACCCGCTCCAAGCTGGTCGCCCCTAGCGTTGACTTTCATATTTCCAACTGCAATAACTGTCTCATTTTTAAGTCTGATGGCATCAATATCTATCTTTTTGCCCATTGCTGACTGGTATGCATTTCCCATAATATCTCCTACTTGTATTATCTTATATTTAGCCGTGCAAGATGCCTGCTACTTTAAAAAATCTGTTATGTCAAGGTCATAGTATAGTGAGTTGATCTTGTGGATTCCGATCAAATATAAGCAATAAGATGCTGTTGAACTACCGCGACCCACCCCCCATACTACATTGTGTTTCCTAAAAGTATCAACTAAATATTTCATAAACTGAAGAACCACTAACATATCACGATCTTGGAACATCAGCAACTCTTGCCCAACTCGTTGTATCTCATCTTCAGTTTTACATTGATCAAGCAGCCATTTTGCTATGTCTAAATCCTTGTATTCTTGGGGCATGAACCAAGAATCTTGATTATGCTTGTCAAAATCTGCTATTTTTTCTTCAATAGTTTGGCATTCTGATTGAAACTGGTGGTATTTTTCTAATAGAGCATGCTCATAATAAAGCTGTTTGACACTTTGGTTAAACGTTTCTGGATCATCTACTTGAACATCTGCCAGATTTACCCTAGGATTAGTGTAAATGATATCGCATAAATCGTCTGCGGTGTTATGCAATACCCCAAAAGCGTCTATTTGCATTACTTTATATCAATAATGTTTTTAAACTCTGCTGATTTCTCAGCCATTTCAGCCATCATTTTTTCTTGCCGCAATCTGATCTCATACTGGTAGTCTTGAATCAGTATGTTTAGCTGGCCAACCGCATCTCTCATACCCATACGATATGCCATTGAAAGTTTTTTGGTAAGGTCAGCATGCTTTTTACTCAACTCGTCTGCTGTCAACACAGACAAATCACCTGCTAAAGGATGGACTGACATTTAAATATCTCCTGCGGCACGATTCTCTGCTCGTTCTGCTGAAAAGACACCGCCCGGGTATCTAGATTGAAGTTTTGTGACATTGTCAGCAATAACTTGGTTGGGGTCTACTCCAATAGCACGGCAAGCATTTGTCCAGTACCAGATTTGGTCTCCCAACTCTTTGGCCAAGTGAGTGCGAATTTCGTCTGTAAGCGGCTTACGATGGAACACTAGCTTTTTTACAATCTCACTGAACTCGCCCGCCTCACCGCCCATCCCCATTGCTGCCGTCATCAACAGCGCGACATTGATGTCTAGATTGTCCATTTGAAGGTCTTGAATACTGCGAACGAATGATCCTGTATTGTTGGACTCCTCGCTTGTAATAGCGTCTACGAACTGGGTGTATTTGATTAAATCAATCTGTGTCAAAATAAATCTCCTGAATAGTGTGCTGTATGATAGCAGACTCAGTCAGGAGATGTCAACTGTTTTGGCTGATTACACTGGGCCAAATAATGGGTGGTATATCACAGTCACACCCGCGTCAAACGAGCTAAATTCCATCATATAGCTGTATTCTGTCACTGTAGGTGTCGCTGCAGGAACTGTGATAGCAGGAGCCACATTCATAGTGATTGCTGTTGGCAGGGTGATTGTGATTCCAGCCGCCGCGTTAACTAATACTCGTATTACTCTGTATCTGTTGGCGTCAGGCCAAGTTGCGCCCAGGGTCATTGTAAGATTGGCCGCAGCATTGATTACGAAAAAATCAGCAAATGATGGGTCAATAGTAACTGCACCTGCGTTAACTGTTGGAAAGTTAACATGCTGGGTAAACCCTTGCGTGGCAGCATTTTGAATCAATGACCCATTGAAGTCATTTAATACTGGGCTTCCTCCATTTAACGGAGCAAGGAGCAATGCTTTCGTTTGTAAGTCAGATATCTCATCTTTTGCCTTGATAAAGTTAGTTTTAATATTAGTAAAGTTATCTCTAAATCCTTGACTATCGTTATCCTGCCCAGCGATTGGGTAGTTTCCATTTATGTTTAGTGGGTTAATACTGCTTGCCATGGTGTCTTTTTCCTTGTGTATAATGATTAGTTAAATGTTGCGTTATTGTTTCCTGAGCATACCCATCGTCCGTTGACAAACTGCACAGTAACACCATCGCCTAAGTTACTTAAAATAATGTTGCCAACAGTTCCACCTGTTACCCACCCAGCATTTGATACTGTAACAGTTATTGGTGAGATATTTCCAGCACCAGCTGAGATTGCGTTAGCAGTAATATCAGCGACGCATAAAACTTTTTCTTGCCCATCAGTTCCAGCCATCAAGGTAACGTTAATTGGGTCAATATCAATAGTAAAATACGTGGTACGTGTAAGAAGTGAAACATCACCCGAGGTATATTGATCTACACTTAGCGTCGCTGAACTTGCCACCAGCCCTTGCAATGCCTCAATATCGTCTTTGGCGTGTTGAAAATTCTCACGAATACGAGTAAAGTTATCTCTAAACCCTTGCGTGGAATTATTCTGCCCAGATTTTGGGTAAGTGTTATCTATACTGTTAATGGTTGTGGTTGTGATGCTACTGGTCATAGTGTCTCGTATTACTCTCGTATATAGTATTTATGCGAGCAATAATTGCTCATATTTATTTTTCTGAGGAAACATAACATACTGATCATCGGTTCCTGGAGGGGCTATAACATCTCGATAGTTATGGAACTTAGTTGCTCCAGAATCAAAACGTGTTGAGTTTGACTCTATTGATGGTTCGGATGCCAATATTGTATACTCTGGTACAGTATGCCCTGGTTTGATGGTTATATCATAATACATCTTAGAAAACCCATAGCGTCCACCATCAGCAACTTGAACATACTCATTTGGTAATACACTGTCGTACAATTCACCAGTTTCAACGTTAACCCTAAACTGAGGGATCAGCATAACTACATTCTGATCAGTTATTTCTACTTTCCAAATTCCTGCTCGTTTATTGATTACTCCAGAAAGTATCTTTTCAAAATATCCAGGAACAATACCCGATGCATCATATAACAGCTCTTCATATAATACTCCATTCTCGTCATATAGAGCTAAACTAAAATTCCATCCATCGTTTAACGAGCTATACCCATTGGATCTACTTGAAGTGTCAATTCCTATTTTATCAAAATTGTTTTGATCGTAGGTATCGTATAAATCATAAAATGGATTTACTGTAAAATGCTCTTGCTTGGCAAAAATTAAAGTTTGCCCTGATTTTATTTTTGCTCCATGCCCAAGATCTAATCCACCGTTCATTTCAATGTATTCTAAGGTGCGTCCATTAACCTCATCAAACGGGATAGTTAACGCATAATCTACAGCACCAGCATATCGGTTAACGTTAGATGCCGCAGCCAATCTATCAAATGTTGTTTCTTTAGATGGGGTAAACTGTTTTACTGCTATGTCATAAAACTTGCTCAAATACTTGTCACGCACATATCGATCAACACTAAAATCTATTTGATTAAAGTTGTACCTATTAGCAGCAGTGCGCAATCTAAACGCGATTAGATCACTTGCACCAGGTTTTGCGTATGCTAGCACTATGCCAGTAGTAAACCCTAGGACTCTACCATTTTTCTGTGGATCTAACATCCAATCGGGCATCGCACCACGATTGGTATACCCTATTTTAGCTAACTCTTTTTTCATATTATTAAGAGAATTTGGATGTATAACAGTAAAAGGAGTATGAATGTCATCAACTGCGGTATCATTGTTATCAAACACTTCTAAATAAACAACTTCATATTTAATATTAAAATTTTCGTCTAATGACACAGCAGTTTTAACATTCTTTAAGTCAATTTGCTTTTTATAATGATTATTTGCCAATGCTAAGGCATAATCATGTAGTGTAGCTGGAGCAATACCAGCTGCGAATAAAAATTCGATATGCTTTGCTTTACCAAACCACTGATCTTCTGGTCTATAAATCAACTCATTTGGGAACAGCGAAGTGTCGTTAATCATTTGATTAAACTCTGTGCGTTGTTTCTTATCTGGCATTGCCCGTAAATAAATATTTTCAAATGGGGCTACATTCCAGTTATTAATTCGAATTCTGAAAGTCTTTTCATCCCATACTGTACCAGCATACTCTTCCTGCATTGGTGTGCCAGTGAATGGATCAGCAGCGACATAAGGAGTTTCGTCAGTTGCCACTACTGTGAACTCATACACGTTGTCGAAGTTAGTGGTGTTCTTATCTATAGAAGTAGTGTCTCCGTCTAATGTAAAATGCCTAAATGTGGGTCTTCCAACAATTAACCCGTTAGGCAATAACTGTAGTCCTTGCGGTAGCCTACTCCTTTCTTCTGGAATATATAAAATTGGTGGAGCGTCATCATTATGAGTCGTTAAGTTAGCTGGCAATTCACGACGACCAGGTTTAATTCTATAATTTAACTTGCGATGTAGAGGAATGTATCTTTCTGCGGTTGATGTCGTTCTGGCAGATATGAATAGCTCGCTAACCCTTCCGTTGTCAATAGTTCCTAACTCAGATGTGGTATCCCACTCAATCAAGTTATCCATCGCTCCAAGAACTGTTAGCTTATATGTAATCGGAGGGCTAACATATTCGGGTAAATCTTTTTTACGGCATACAACTTGGAACTCATATTCTTTGACTTCTTCGATTTGTGGAGCTAAAACTCCAAACAGCCAACCAGAATCTGACCATCCTGAACCATCTGAACTTGGAACTAACCCTACACCCGAGGGTAAAACTTGTGAGCGTTGGTCAAACCCGTACTCATCAAACCCAACAGTAACACCATCAAAAGGTAAATCTCCGCTATTGTGTTCTGACCATGAATCATCACCAACTTGAGGAATGTTGGGTCCATCTTGGTCAAACCTTACTTCGTCGGAGTTAATTATGAAATATTGTAACTGCCCTCCGTCTACATCCTTACCAACAAACTCAAACGCAAAGTTACTATTTTGTCTTTGACTTACCAGTTCAGACGGTTTAGTAATCATGAACGGTGTATGCTTATTGTCAGTATCAACGGTTATACTTTGATCATCAATTTGAATATAAGTATTATCGGCAGTATACCTTCCTTTGGCAACTACATTTAATGTATAAGAAGATTGATCAGTTCTAAACCCGTCACTTACTTTAACTGTAAAGTTATAAACTCTAGATTGCCCAATCGCTTCCGCATCCCAAGGCGTACCGTTGAATGGTGATTTTGACCATCCAGTCACTGACTCATCTAAACTAGTAATGTATGGCTCAATATTGCCACTTAACAACCCATCTTCGGTCAGTGTCACCCCTGGCGGCAAATCACCGTGATCTAACGTCCAAACCATAATTGCTTTTGGATTGGTGCCAACAGCAGTTAGTTGTTTTTTTAGCAAGTAACCGTCAAAATATGTACCGAGTGAAATATTTTTTGGTGTAATTACCGGGTTATATATAGACCCAACTGTCAGTGAAAAAGTTCGATCTGCGATTGCTTTTGCAGTGTCGCAGATTGCGCGTATAGTAAAGTTAAATGTATAAGAATCTTCAGAAACAATATTAGCTTCGATTTCAGGCACGCCTTGGAGAATGCCGTCTTTAATAAGCTGCATTCCACCTGGAAGTTTACCAGCCACTACATAGTATTTCACTATACCACCAACACACATTGCTGATATAGTTTTTTCATAAAATGTATCTTGGGGAATAATCCCAAGCGATCCGGCGTTAGTTTTCCACACTATTTTAGACATGTTAGATGATTACCGCAATAATAACTTTCGTACCTTCAGATGCATCTGACTCTAACGCTTTTGCGAATGTAGCGATGGGGTAGCTTGCATCTTTTCCAACGCTTCTTGCGTATCCAGCAATGGCACTAGTCACAAGCAAATCACCTTTTTCGACAGCGCCGATTACCTTGACTGGAACTTTACCGCGTAATGCTACTGCTACCGCGTCTTGCTGATCCTTGTTCATCAAATACGCTGGAGCAGTAGATACAACTCCAGCCACTGACACGTCAGCAAAAGTTTCTGTTGTAGTTACTTCTTTAGTACCACCAAACACTAACACTGTGCCTGGTTCGTATTGTGAATCACTAACATACATTTCTGCCAAGTCGGCGTATTGTGCTTGAGATGCTGTACCGTAAAATATATTAGCAGTTACATTAGCATATGAAGCTGCTCCTTGCGCATAAAATCTAAAATCTGATCCGCCCCTGAGTTGTAAACTTGATGCATATAGCCCTGGCTGGTGAAATCCGATATTTGGAAATACTGTATTCGTAGCTCCGTCACCAATTAGTTCCACACCGCCAGAGGCGTAATCGTTTCCGGTCCCAGTGGCTGCTATATGTTGTGTACTATAAGAGTTGGCAGGGTTTAACGCATTAGCAGTTCCAGCAGTTCCAGCAGTTAAACTTGACGCAGTCCCGGTTAAACCAGCGCCAGAGCCACTGAAGCTAGTTGCAGTTAATGCACCAGTCAGTGTACCACCAGTTAATGGCAAGTCAAGAGATGCATGACCAGTAACATTGCCAGTTACATTACCCACCAATGATGTAGATGTAACTGATGCCAGCCCTGCTAGTGTATTGGTAGTACCCCCAAGAGCAATATTTGTTGACCCGATAGTTAAACTACCTGACGGAGATCCTGCTAGCGCCGTGTATGGAACATTGGTTAATAATGAACCATCACCAGAAAATTTGTTGGCCGTAACAATATTAGCACTAAAACTGCCAGCAGCATCGCGTAATACGATTTGATTTATAGTGTTGGATGAAGTAGCAGTAATAGTAGCAGAATTTTTCTGATTCGCAACAGCGTCAGCAAGTTTTGCTGAATCAACACGAACACCATACGTTAGTGAACCATTCCATCCCATAAGTACAGGATAAGTTGCAGCCCAACCAGCAACCGAGTTTAAAGCATTTATTGCAGTCCCGTCTGGAGCGAACCCAGACGATGCATCGAAAATTGTATGACCGTCACCATAGTTTCTCCAACTTAACTGCCCCACTACTGCATCGTTAACATTTTTTTCAACCCAGTTACTACGATTTGCTGACAGCGTGTCGGCAGTTGAAGCATTGCCAGCCAAGCTAGCAGTAATAGTCCCCGCACTAAAGTTACCATTTACATCACGTAATACTATTTGATTTATATTGTTAGCATTGGTTGCAGTAATAGTTGCCGAGTTTGCTTGATTAACAATGACATTTGCTGTTGACGCGAGCACTGAGTGAGCAACATAGAAATTTGATGGGTTATAGGTGTAAGTAGTGTCAACAGAATTCCCGCCCCACAACGCAGCAGGTTGCCCTGTCTGTGGCAACCAATTAAAGGTCATCGCTGTACCGTTCCCACCGTTAGCTGCCAACGTTGAAGCTTTTGCTGCCAAAGATGAGTTAGTGGCGTTTGACGCAGTGCCAGTCAAGTTGGCAGTAATTGTGCCCGCAACAAAGTTACCACTGGCGTCACGCTGCACAATCTGGTTGACAATGTTGGCACTTGATGCAGTTATAGTGGCTGAGTTTGCTTGCCCAGTAATAGATCCGGCGGTAGTAGAATAGTTTATTGACCCAGTGCTAGGAACCCCAGCAGTAGTCTGTATTGTACCGTCTGGAAACTTGAACCCGTTGGCAGTGCTGTAGATCAGCCCGTTAGCAGTTACCGTTGAAAACACTCCAGTCTTTGGAGTAGTGCTGCCAATGTTTCCAGTAAACTCACCAGATATGGTATTAGCATTAATAGAGCTAGTTGAGTTTAATGCTCCACTAAGAGTGGTCGTTCCTGTAACATTTAACGCTACTAACGATCCTACGGATTGCAGGCTAGAAGCAATGACTGATGAGTTTAATGTGGTGCTTGACAATGTGCTAGCATTAGCAGTAACAGTAATATCTGCAGAGCCATCAAACAAGACACCATTTATTGCCCTTGGTGTTTGCAACTTAGTTGCAGTAGATGCGTTGCCAGTTAACGCGCCGATAAAATTTGGAGCAGTTACATTACCTGACACATTCAGTGATGTCAACGTACCAACTGATGTAATCGCTGGTTGAGCGGGGTTAGATACTGTGCTTGACGCACCAACAACATTGCCTATTAAGTTAGCAGCAGTAATATTTCCAGTGACTGCCAACGAAGTCAACGTGCCCACAGAAGTAATGTTTGGCTGACTTGTTGTTTGCAAAGTTCCTGTTATGCCAGCGGTAGCTGTTATTGAGTTAGTGTTAATCGCGGTAGTTACAGTTAGATTAGTAAAAGTACCAGCCCCTGCTAGTAGTGATGACGCAACTGTTAAGTTACCTAATGTACCGACTTTTGTAATATTTGGTTGCGCTGCAGTAGACAAGGTACCTGTTAATGTGGTGCCACTGATGATTGGTGCTGCTATAGTACCTGCGGCGTTAATATTTTCACCAACTCCTAACCCACCCGCAATCTTAACTGCCCCAGTGCTAGAGCTAGTGCTAGTAGCAGTGCTTTGAAATGTTGAGGCTAACGGAACTAGACCGCCACTAAAAGTAGCTGCCAATGCAGTTAATGTGCTGCTGCCCAAATATACGTCAGCATTAGCATCTAAATAAATGCTGCCGTTAACTATTGTGACATTTCCAGCAGTATGTAAATTAGTTAATGTGCCAACGCTAGTGATATTAGGCTGGTCATTTGTTATCAATGTGCCAGTCACACCATTGGTGACGGTTACTGTATCAAACGTGCTACTGCCATTTGCCGTTATGTTAGCGTACACCCTAGAAAATCTAGCATTACCTGGTGTTCCGGCGAATACGTCGGAATCGCCCACTCCAACATACGACGATCTTGGAATATAGATGAATTCTTCGGTTGAAGCATCAAATCCGAAAAACCCCTCTTGTTGTGAAGATGCGGCTGGATCGTACCAATAAAACTCAACGCCGCGATCTTTTCCATCTGAGCTCGTCAAAACAGCATCAATGCCATCGGCCACAGTGTCAACAAGTTGACCGATTCGTAAAATTGGGTATTCAACTTTAAGGTTTGACGTAGTAACATTAGTAACATTACCGTGAACAGTTAGATTACCAAAAATTTCTGCGTTAGCGACTTGGGTAGTTGTGCCAACTGACAAGTCACCAGTAATAACATGCCCTGTTAAATAAGATGTTCCTGGCACACTTAAACTATTTGATAACGTTATTGTAGTGGCAATAATGTCGTCAGTAACTAAGTCTCCAGTAATGTTTACATTGCCACCAATGTTAGCATTACCACCAAAACCAACGCCCCCAGAAACTATTAATGCTCCAGTAGTTGTGCTAATGCTATCAGCATTGCCCAATAATGAAAGTGAAGAATTAACGGCAACACTACCTGCAGTGAGAGACTGAATAAAAGATGAACCAGTAACATCAACTGTTGAAAAGGTTGGAGCATTTAAAAAATTTCCAATGGTAATAATACTTTCGTTATACGTGTTAAACGCTTTTCTAAGATTATCACCAGTACCGTCGTTAGGGACGGTACCAATGTCTACAGTTAATAAGTTACCTGCTGAGGTGAGTGTTGTCATATTTCAAATACTAAATTTTAGATTACCAAGTTGCTACTGCTGCCAATGGTGTTTGTGACCAAATATCTGTCAACCCATCAGTGTACGCTGCTGTACAATAGTAAATAAAGTTTGCATCAATAGCTACTTTTCCTACTGTATCACCAATTGCACCTTTAGATGTTGTTGGAACAGATAAGGTAAATCCGTTGCCATCAGCACCAGGGTCGCCCTGCGGTCCTTGGTTACCTTGGATACCTTGAGAACCAGCTGGTCCTGTGGTTCCTTGTGGACCAACAATACTTACTCCAGCTGGCCATACACCTGCTGCTTTTGGCCCATATATGAAGTTACTGGCAGTATCAATATAAAAATCGCCATCAACACCTTCAGTTGTCGGGGCACCAGAACCAGATAAAATTGTTTTACCATCAACACCATTAGTTCCATTAGTGCCAGGAGCACCAACCAACGTAGCCAACCACTGTACCTCAGATAAGCCAGGACCGTTCACAAATAAATATGACTCATAAGCTGATAGCCCGTTATTTCCAGCTGGGCCAGTTGGGCCAGTTAACCCAGTTGCACCAGAATGTCCGATCAACGAATCCAGCCATTGCTGCTCAGTCCCAACAAATCCAAGATCAACTGCGGTTTGATATGCTGATGGGCCAGCAGGTCCAACTCCGGCAGGGCCTGGGACTGTACTGTCAGCGCCTGGTAACCCCTGATTGCCTTGAGGACCTTGCGGACCTTGAGGGCCTTGCGGACCTTGAGGGCCTTGCGGACCTTGAGGGCCTTGCGGACCTTGAGGGCCAACATTACTTGTCGGGGATGTTACACTACTGTTTTCTGAGGTGTAAATCGGTGCTGCTGGTGTTTGGACATTTGATAGTCCGCCGCCCAAAACTTCGCTACCATTTATTTGCTCATTGATTAGAGTATTAAATCCACTGTTATTGTTTACTGAATTAAATGCGTTAGGCATAATATATTTCCTTTTAAAATTGTTACCACGTAGTGTTCAATGGTGTTCTAGCCCATATTTCAGTAACACCATCATATATAGCATTACATGAGTAAATGTAGTTTGAATCCATCGCTGTCATACCTTGAACATCGCCTGGCTGCCCAATAGCAGAAGTTGGCGTGGTCTTAATCATATTTAGCAAAAAAGCGTCAACTTCTGCTTTAGTATAGACGTCAGTAGCGTTAGCTTTTGTATCGAAAATTGTGCTTGAAGGGTTGGCTTGAAACTGTAACACTGCCGACAATAACGCATTAGTCAGTGGCGCTGAAGTATTCAAAAAACCGTTGATTTCTTGGGCGATCTGATTATCAACATAACCTTTAGTGACCCCGCCTGCTAAGTCAGCAATTGACAGATGCACTCTTCCGGTGTGACCATTTACTGAAGTCACTGTGCCGTTTGCCGTAACGTTGTCGAGAGTTACGTTTCCGCCTAGTGAGGATACAGCATCGTAAACTTCAATAAAATTTTGATTTATCTTGTTGAAACTGACACGAAGAGGGTCACCTGACCCATCAGCTGGGTGTGACCCTATATTAATAGATTGAAATGACATGCATATTTTCTCCGACTATTAGTATTTAGCCGTATTTAAAATATGCAGTTTAAAGAACTACATGCGATATACTACCCGACCGCGAGTTAAATCATAAGGAGACATTTCTATACGAACTCGGTCCCCAAGCAATATATTGATAGTGTTGGTTCTGAGCTTTCCGCCCAGATAAGCGATTATTTTATGCCCCGAATCCGCTAGTGTAACGCGGAAAGTTGCATTGGGTAACAACTCTGTTACCTTGCCTTCGAACTGAAGGTTTGATTCTTTGGCCAATTTAGCTAAATACTCCTGTGATGTGATTTATTTATGATTTTTTCTGAATTCTTTAACATCATCAACTGATTTCAGCAAAGAACCACCATAATTCAACGCTTGCTGCTCTGTCATAATCAAACTGGCTTCATGTTTAGCACATCCATGAATCCAAATGTCACGGGTGAGACGTAACCGTGTAACTAATCCGTTCCAAATACTTTTCCAAAACCAGTCGAAACTTTGCAAAATCGGAATGTCAATATCGTAGCGTGGTTTGATCGATTCCGTCCAGTAATCAGTTTTAAGGGTAGCATATACATTCACAGTTACCCCGCCAATATCCGATTCAATCCACAAATCATGATCGCTAGTTTGACACCCACACTCGCAAGCAATATGATATGATTTTGTGTCACCATAATCGTGATGAAGTAATATACCTTGGGCTGGAATTTGGGGAGTCATTTTACTTCCTCATGCTGAACGAACAATCCGATGAGTTTAAAGTTTTTAGTAGTCAGAAAAATATGGGTTTCAGTAACTGCAGCACGAAGTTTCGGCATGATCTCATCTAATGAACTCGCTTGGACTAAGAACTGCTTATTATCAGCACGATTTACCAAATATATTACTCTATTTGCTGTGTCACAAACTTCATCAATCTCAACCATTACTGTATCATTTGTTAGCTCCTTGATAACACGTTTTGCAGCAAAATATTTTTTCAGATATGACCAAAATATCCAACCTACCAAAAACCCAAACACCCAATCAATCATGTCCATAGTTGCTTCCTTAGTTTAACTAATCTAATCATCATTTCAGTATCTTCTTGGTCCCAGTCACTTTCCAACTTGTCTTTTGCTGCTGATAACTTTTCATAAGTTTTTTTCTCTGCCGCAGTCATACAACTTTTACTAGATAACCCTAACCACGATCTGCGGCGGTTTGATGATAAATCATTGCCATATTTTTCATCCATCTTATTCCAAAATGCACCAAACCCTGACGCTTCCCACGACTCACCCCTATCTGGGCGAATAAACTTCCACCAGGTGTAAAGTGCCATTTTTTCATACGCTGCTGCCGCTTGCCTATCTGCACCAATGTCAGTGCCATCCCCAAGTCCCTGCTCCATTTCCCATTTCATATGGTCGATACCAGCCTCGGGGCATCTCCAGGCCCGCCCCCAGTTTAACACTGGATGCCTCATTATAAATGGGACTTTATATTTTTTTTGTGATTTGTCGTCATACCAGGATATTGAGGAATATGCTTCGTCAACCTCAATATATTCAACAAATGAGTCAAACAGACTGTACAGCATACGCTTTGAAAAATCATGATATTTACCTTTTTCTAAAGTCGAATCAAGGTGATGAGTATGATTTCTAATGTTTAAAACATACACCCGTAAATCAGTGTAATATTTAGTTGTATAGTTTGGAATAACTTCCAACCATACCGGAAACACTTCTGTCAGAAAATACGCAATAGGTCGTGCTGCTCGTAACTCATTGTCCCAATCATCCCACCCACCCCACGGCAATGCAACTGGTTTTTTAATCTTAAAGACTTTACATCTCAACCACTTCACTGGAGCAGAGCTAGTGAAGTGCCTACTAGGGTTAAATCTAGCCATTATTTTCCCTGACTTTTTGACAAAGAGACAGAAAAGTGTCCGACGCTTTCACTTCAATGCTGTACAAATCCCGCACTAAATCAATCATCATGTGATTTCCTACATTATTGAGGTCTGACAATGTCATCCCATCACTGTTAAAATCATCAGGCAAGCAGCAAGTTGAAAAGTCACACAACCACGAATCATCGCTAACAAATGTTTCGGTAAACTCTAGCTGAAAAACTCGTCGTAAAATATCAGATAACTCGTAATCATACTGCTCTAATAGCGCAGACTCTGCCATTGTGAACTTTTTTGCGGTATTTTCCATAGCATTCCTCTATTCTTGAACAATTGCGGCGTTCCAGTTGCAGCCAAACATCCAGCGGCACTCATCAACTCGTGTTTGCGTGCTACACGACTTCGCGATGGTATCACGCACTAACACTATAACCTCAGCTAATGGTTGCACAGTGTACACTGCATACAAAAACTTAGCTAGTACTGGCGCTTTTTTTTGAACAAACTCAACAGCATAAGTTTTACGATCAACCACTTCAGGTTGAGTAGCCCGTAGTGCTACAATGCGTTGAGCAGTATCTTCAACACCTTCCCAAAACTTTTTCTCAAACTCGTTTACTCGTTTTAAGTCTTTTTCATCTAAGAACGCTTTTACATCGTCCATTTTTTCAGTCACAAGCAACTCGATTATGTCTTTTTCACGACCAATCATATCTTTTGCTTTATGCTTACGCAAATAATCTTCTGCCTTGACCTTAATCATATGCCCAGTGTCAAAGCGAACAACAAAACCTTCGCACCCAACCATTGGTCCAGTTTGCTGCACCAAGTCTTCCATATTAGCAACAGTTCCGGTAAACGCATTTACAACTGGAATGTCAAAACCTTCAAGTTCTTCAACCATTTGTGAGTAAGGCATATACTCGCCAGTAACATTGTTCCGCAACGCAGTCAACACGAGTTGATCAACAGGGTAGTCAATAACAATAGGTTGCTTGCGAGAACACCATTCAAAAATAGGGGTTAGCTCTTTATATTCCGCCCACAATGCAAAAGTAGTATATACCTCGTGGGTAGCAACAAACTCTTCAACTGGTAAAGCGACCATAGTCACGCCCATTTTCGTTCCCCAGCGAATTCCGCTTGTGGTACGAATAGGAGTAATCATAGAACCATCAAGTTTTTCCAAAATAACATGCGGCTGAGACAAATCAATCTTTGTAAGTTGGGTTTCCTCTTTTTCGTTACAGTTGAAAAACTTGTGGTAACGACGAGCAATAACCTCACCAGTTGATGTGCGAAAAATAAGTCCGCGACATTCGCGCAAGATAGCATCCGCTTCAGTAGTAACAGGCGGAAAAGTGTCTGCAGTTTGAACTACATAGTTGATGACGGTGTAGTCGCCATCTTTTTCAGACACGATGAACTCAGGTTTGCCTTCAATAGCAGGCAACACTTGAGAGATATGAGTAATGTGCGGGAAAGTGTATTTCATGATTGTATTATACTGTTATTTAACCGTTTTGTCAACTGTTAAGAAATCAAATAATGTGCCAATGAAAACTTTTATCTTAGATGGATTTACGATGATAATCTTTTTACACGCAAACCCACCTCTGGTAACTTGATGCTCCACAAAATCTTGAAAACTTTTCCAGTAGATTTCCCAGTATTCGGGTAGTAACTGACTTTCAAAAACAAGATAATATTTGCCTTTAACGGTAGTGCTAGCAGTAACATCAACTTTTAAAGGGCGGCACCCAGCGATAACAGATAGGAAACTATTTAAAATCGCTGGGTCTGTAACCCTCATCAAAAATCGCCTTCGCAAACCTGCAGACAGCGAACGCCGTTCGCCCGCCACGCCTTGTCTACAACTTGATCCCTATCGTCAAAGACCATGAAAGGCTCACCGTATTCATTGCGTATTTGCTCAAGCAGTTCAGATTTGATGATGTAATCTTGACGGTGATCCTTGACAGGACGCATCAGCAGGCAAGTGTATTCGATGCCAGCGTCATGCAGCCATTGTTCTGTAACAGTGCGATTCTCGCTACCGCGCCCAGACACCACTAGCATGACAGTGTCAGGTTGAGCAGCCAGCACTTTAAACAACCATACCATATCCTCATACGGAGTGTCTTTAACCATGGCACGATTGAACGCAGGCCAGTTCTTAGGATGTGAAGCAACAAACTGGCGGCGATGCGTAATGTTAGCCAAGGTTCCGTCAACATCCCAGCAAATAACTTTTTTCGTAGTCATGAAACATTCCTAGTTGACTGAGGTATTTACTGAGTCAATGCCACAGTTACCGCCTGCTGATTTTGCTGACACTGGGTTAAACAGTGAAAATCCGATGAAGTAAACCGGCATAACTACATTCTCAATGCTAATGATAGACCATACCACATTACCAACTGATAATTCGTAGCACACCTTATCGCTCTTGGCGGTGCCCATATTAAATAGCCCGTATGTAGGATATTCTTTAGTCACCCCGTTGACGGTAATGTCAGCGGGACGGCCGCAACCAGTAAGCAAGGCAGCAACACACATAGCAGCAACAAGTTTCTTCATTTTACCCACCCTCAATTTCACCATCTGGTGTAACAATAATCACACGCTTGAACCCTTCTAACCGGGTTGGGCGAACATAAGTTTTACCCATTGATTCGCAAATGTTTGGATCAATATGTTTGCCAGTTTTTTGCTCACGCTCAATGCGGCGACGCTCAAGCTCGCGAGTTGGGATTTCAAACGCAACAGCAGTAACATCGTATCCGGCGTCAAGCAACTTGTTCAACTTTTCACGACGGCTCTTCATTGAAAGATTTGTTTGATCCCAAATAACATTTTGCGGCACCGACAGCGACTTGTTGAGAATCGTTTCCATCCATTTAGTAGCTTCACCAATAGTGGATTTGAAAATGTCACCGTAAGTCTTCCCCATAGCCTGCGCCATGAGTTCAATATACGCATCTGACGAAATCAACTGAAATCCGTCTTTTGTAATGTAGGGCTCAGCCCAAGTCGATTTACCAGAGCCTGGAACTCCGCACAGCATGTAAGCAATCGGTTTAATGTTTTTCATGATAGTATTATAGCAGATTTGATGCCAAAAGTCAACGGGTATGCCAGCATTCTGTCAAGCAATAGGACCAAAAATACTTACCCTTTTCGTCCGTAAGTTCCCCGTAAGGATACTTAGCGATTTCAGCAAGAGTAAGATTGTGTGCTGGCTCGCGCTTTAACTGATTGCCGCAAATACTTACCTTAAAAATAGTGAAACGATTGGGCGGGAGAGTTGATTCTGTATCCATCTTAACCTACGAGTTGTTTTGCGATACATGTATTATACAGCCAGAAGGCTTGACTGTCAAACAGATTTTTGCGTGGTAATGCATCATTCTGTCAAATCATTGAAGGTTTTGGGTGATTCACGGCACAGATTTAGCGTTATACTATACGCGTCAAACGCTGATTTCACGCTTGGATACTTGTCTCGCAATCGTTTTTCTTCTTGCTGCTGGGCCATCCATGCTTCAAAAGTGCGGCGGTGCCCTACCTCATACATGTTGTTGTAAAATACTGCCTCAGTGTCTGAAATAGAGTTTAACTTACTTAAAGGAATGGTTAGCGTAATAAGAGGTTCTGTTTCATATCTTTGCTCTGTGTGTATTATATCTTTACTCTCTGCAGATACAAAAAACTGATTGGCCTCCATCACCGGTGATCGTTTGCTGCTGTCAAGTATTTTGATTCTATACTTGTCGCAAAAACTTTTCAACCGCTCTTTAAAGGTAAAATTCATACCAACTTACGATTCTTGACAAAGTTTTTCTAACAGCAGGTAGTTTTCATAAGCAGCTTTTAAGGCAGCATAATTTTCTAACTTGGATGGATCTGGCACTAAGATTGATAATCGGTCTTGGATTTTTTTAAGTGTTTCGCCCACGCTTACCCCACCAAGTATCATGTCCGTCGCAGTTATACAACCATTAGTATTACCGGTAGTAATAGGTCCAGTAGTAATAGGTCCAGTAGTAAGAGGGGCAGTTGTATTGCTATAGTAATACGACTGCCCTGACATCATCGTATTGTTAATATTGTTAGTGATACTATGATTAGGAAGAGATCCAGAAATAGGAGAAGTGGGCACAGTAAAGATTGTATTGGGCATGAACTAATAGTAACAAATCAAACCCACCGTTGTCAACACTATTTGACGATATAGTTAGGCTCTTTTTTCCCAAACTATTTCAAAATCTGGGCATTCGTAATAAAACTGTGGATCTAAGTTTTCCGCAGATGAAATCATAGCCTCAAAGTTAGCAAAATCACGGGCATAGTTTGGCTCTGCCCTTAGTGCATTTCTAACTAACTCAACGCAACTTAGATTATTGTCGTTTGCAAGATCAAATAGAGTGTCGTATGGGCGACCTATATAAGTTTTTGCTCTATCCATCACCGCCGTCCATTGTGTCAAAGTCATACTCTTCGGTTTGATCAATGCCACTGCACTGGTTTGCTGGTTAAACACATGATCAAAACCTGAATATTGAGTTCCTGCACGAGTTGCTTCAATAAATCGGTAATCAGCATCACTTTTAACTGTATCTTCAAGATTCATCAGCGTATGTGCATAATACCCAAACTTACCACGCAAGAAAAAGTGAGCAATAGCAATAGCCCAACTTGAAAGATATCCGCGGTGTAATGTCAAAATAATATAGTAATCTTTTTCAAGCAGAGTTTTAAGTTCAGTAATATCTTGCTCAGATAGCACTCGTTTTGATTTCCACATTACATTCCCGATAAGCACTACTACCTTGTCAACAACTTTGTTGAACAATGATTTAACTACTTCTGTGTTTGCTTTTATTGAAGCAACTAGCCAAGTTCGCGCTAATAGTATTTTAGTAAACATAATGAGACTCCGTTTAGTTTTAAACTGCTGGTGGAGCAGTATTTGACATGATCTGTGCTGCTCTACCTGCTGCAATCAATCCTAACTGTTCCAGTAACCCAACTCCTGATGCAACTTGGGGATTGTCAAGATGAACAACATCAGACAGTTCCAAATCTTTCATTACTGATGTTAAAATTGCTTTGTAGTTTGCTGGAATAGTGGTGCTATCTTTAAAGTTATCAGTTGCCACTTTTTCATCCAGTGTAAACAACTGTCTAAACTGATATTTGGTGAGAGTTTTTGCGGGGTCAAATCCTGGATTTTCAGATATCCATATATCCAAATCATCTTGTGATGGAATAGCGTCACCGCCCGTCCAATCAATGTTGCTGTATATAAATGGGTCCCCCAGTGACACTGCCATTACTGTAGGGAACCCTTGTCTAATCGCGTCTAAATATGATACTGCCATGATAATTATGCCTTTTCAAATCCATTTTGCGTTGATAACGCCAGGAGGATAATCCGCTACCCTACCTAAACTATCTGTTAGTTTAACTTTGCCTGAACTGTTTTTCTTGCGTGACGCAGAGACACTTTCAACAGTAAGTAACCCTAACTTAGGATGGTTAAAGACATCATCTTGCCTGACCCTCGCTAAAGTTTCTTCGTATACCAGTTTTTTCGTTTTGGATGCCATATAGTGTAGTTACCTTACAATGTATCTCACACGAATGTCGAGATTTCTAACGCGGTGGGCGGGGTATCTAATATTTCAGAAGCCCTGCCTACCCCAATAATTCCATAAGTTTCTAGTGATTGAACCCCCGCTCTAGTGTCAGGCCGATCTAGATCAACAAAAGTTGCTACTGTAAGGTCAGACGCCATAACTCGCAAACTTGCAGCTAGCTGTCGTGATTCCATTGGTGCCGATGGATTGTCAATAGACGATAGATCAATTGTGACTTTTTCTACCTGTGTAAATCTATTTCTAAACGCCAGCACAGTAATCTTCCTTGAGGTAGATGGTGCGTTGGATAAAATCCACGAATCCAATGTTGCTTGAGACGGCAGCGGATCGCCAGCATCCCACACTAAATCTGTGT
>Ga0210041_1001599_pt1 | contig 21119 bp, 26 predicted proteins | sample CryGeymeta201503_FD_183973 | JGI IMG/M metagenome (GOLD analysis project Ga0210041, IMG submission 183973) | Groundwater microbial communities from Crystal Geyser aquifers in Utah, USA - Crystal Geyser metaG 2015-03 (SPAdes) (version 2) | ecosystem: Environmental > Aquatic > Deep subsurface >... | reverse complement strand
GGGTGGGGCGCAACAACACCATTTTCAAAATGCCCAAGTTCCGCAGCATGCAGATCGGCACCCCTGCGGTGGCGACTCATTTGCTAAGCAACCCGGATGCGTATTTGACGCCCATTGGCAGCTTCTTGCGCAAAAGCAGTCTGGACGAGTTGCCGCAGTTGTGGAGCATTCTGGCAGGCGACATGAGTTTTGTCGGGCCGCGCCCTGCCCTGTTCAACCAGCACGATTTGATTGAATTGCGCACCCAGCAAGGTGTGCATGCACTGGTGCCCGGGCTTACCGGCTGGGCGCAGGTGAATGGCCGCGATGAGCTGCCGATTCCGGACAAGGTGAAGCTGGATGTGGATTACTTGCATCGCCAATCGCTGTGGTTTGACGTTCGCATCTTGTGGCTGACCTTTGTGAAGGTGCTGCGGCGGGATGGGGTGTCGCACTAATTAATTGGGGTCAGATTCCAATTAATTTATGGCTTTTAGGGCTGTAGCCCCCGTCAACACTGCGTGAGTAGCTATTGTTTCTAAAAGTATGGTGTCAATGTTCATTCAGAAGTTTCCAAGTAGAAGTCAGGCTGTATAGCCCTTGTAGTTCATGGTGTTCATCATGGTTTGATTCCTATAGCTTCTAAAAAATCGGTTACTGCGATTTCCCAATACCGCCTACCCGCCTCGTTGACATATTTTGCTACTTTTGTCTAGTATTTTTACTAGATAACTCTTTTAAATAAAATATACTCGCGCCATGTCAATGCTCTATGAACGCGCCTTTGTGGCGCAGCTTGAAAAACGTCTCTGTGATGAAGCACCGCTGATCCAGGTGCTGGTGGGGCCGCGTCAGGTGGGCAAGACCACCGGCATGCGACAGCTGCTCAAGCGCACGTCAGGCAAGTACCACTATGCCAATGCCGATGACCTGCTGGTGACTGACCGCACCTGGCTGCTTGAGCAATGGCAGAAGGCGTTGCTGTTGGGCGACGGCACGCTGTTGGTGATTGATGAAATACAGAAGATTCCCAATTGGTCAGAGGCGATCAAGTCGCTGTGGGATGTGCAGCCGCGCCGTCTGCGGGTGGTGCTGCTGGGTTCGAGTTCTTTGCAAATCCAGAGCGGTTTGACTGAGAGTTTGGCGGGCCGTTTTGAGTTGACCCGGATTTATCATTGGACGTTTACCGAGCTCAAAGATGCGTTTGGCTATGACCTTGAACGCTATCTTTTGTATGGGGGCTACCCAGGTGCGGTGGCGTATGAGGATGACTATGACCGCTGGTACGCCTATCTGAAAGATGCCATTGTGGAGGCGGTCATTGGCAAAGATATTCTGCAAAACCGCAAGGTGGCCAATCCGGCGTTGTTCCGCCAGGCATTTGAAATCCTGTGCCGCTACCCGGCCCAGGAAATCAGCTACACCAAGCTGCTTGGGCAGTTGCAGGACAAGGGCAATACCGATCTGATCAAGTATTACCTGGAGCTTTATGCGGGTGCGTTCCTGATCTATTCGCTGGAGAAATATTCAAACAAGGGTTGGTTGACACGCAGCTCCAGCCCCAAAATCCTCGCGGCCTGCCCGGCCCTTTACACCATGACCGCCGGACCGCGGGCGCTGGCCGAGCCTGATCAGCGCGGGCGTGTGTTTGAACTGGCGGTGGGTGCCGAGTTACTGCAACTGCCGGGTGAACTTTTTTACTGGCGCGAAAACAATGCCGAGGTTGATTTTGTCTATGACTATCAAGGAAGGCTTTACGCGATTGAAGTCAAATCCGGTCGAAAAAAATCCGCGAAAGGGCTTGAAGCGTTTATGCACCACTTTCCGCAGGCATTCCCGGTGATTCTGACCCCTGATAATTTTGCCAAATTGTCTGAAGATCCAAGAAAGTTTTTGACCACGCTCTGAAACATAAAGGGGACGCTTCCCGGGTGCCGCTCCTATGCGGTATCGCCTTTGTCACCCGTCAAAATCTCTAGCCCGGTGACTTGGGAAAAGTCACGGTCATGCGTTATAAAAGCAGCAGCACCAATGTCCAGGGCGGTTGCCAATTGAATCGCATCTGGCGGGCGCAAGTGATATTGGGCGCGTAATTGCGCTGCCAATACCGCAATCGGTGTCGAGACTGGAATCACGGTGTAGAAAGACAAACTTTTCTCATAACGCTTGGCCAGCGCTGTTTGCCCGGCTTTGAGTGGACCTGTCAAGACTTCAGCCAGCGTGATGGTTGAAAGGGCTACGACCAAATCACGCTTGGCCGCCGCTTCAAACAAGCCCAGGAATTGATCGGAAAATTGGGGGTGCGATTCCAGCACATAGATAAAGGGTGCCGTATCAACCACTACCGTGGCGCCTTGTGGCAGGTTGGCCCATTGGCGTGGCGCTTTGGCTTTCATTTAAGCATCACCCCATTCGTCACGCAAGTCAGATACTGTCTGACCAACATGGGCACCCCAAAGCCCACGACCCGTGCCACGTAGGGCCAATATTCCGGACGTCAAATCAGCATCAGTGGATGGCTGTTTGATGTCTTGAAGAGGCACGATGGCTGCATAAGGTTTCCCGTGCTTGGTAATGATGCTTCGAATACCAGCATGGGCATTCGCAATGATGTTTGGCAATTGAATCCGAGCTTGCTCGAGCCCATAGCTGGCGGTGGGTGGCATGGTTGGCTCCTGAAAAGTACAGACTGTACAGTATATTGCAGACTTGAACAGGACGTTGCGGCGGGCGGCTTAAAAATGCAGCGACATCTTATTGGACAAAAGTTATAATATTGTTATTATTTTTAGGAGCCATCCATGCTGACATCCATACGTCAAATTGGGAATTCCCGGGGGATCTTGATCCCGGCCGCCTTTCTTGTGTCTTGCCAGATCGAAGATCAGGTGGATATGCAGTTGCAAGATGGCCAGATTGTGATCAAGCCAGTTCGCCGCAAACTGCGCGACGGTTGGTTTGTTCACGCGGCTGCACCATCAAAAACCGTCTTGGCTCAAGAGAAGGTAGAGGCGCATGACTGGAGTGACGCACCCGTCGTAGATGACAGCGAGTGGGTATGGTGAGCCGGGCTGTTGTAGCCCGAGGTGATGTGTATTGGGTCAACCTTGACCCTACCATCGGCAGCGAGATTCAAAAGGCGCGCCCTGCGCTGGTGGTGTCACCAGACGATATGAACACCGTATTGCCCCGAGTCATCATCGCGCCCATCACCAGTGCTGGGCGGCCTTTGGGCTGTCGCCCCGAAGTGATTTTTCAGGGGAAGAATGCGCGTATTTTGTTGGATCAGGTGCGATGCGTGGACAAGATCAGGTTGGGTAAAAAAATGGGCATGATTGATGAAAAGGTTTGGCATGGTGTTCTGTTGGAAATGCTGGCCTAAAAGGGGACGCTACCCTTTTTCTCCCACAATGCCAATATGAAAAGACTGTTTGATCTGATCGCAGGCGCTTGCGCTGGGCTGGTCCTGTTATTGCCGATTGTGCTGGTCGCCTTGGCAGTGCGCCTGACTTCAAAGGGGCCAGCCCTGTATTGGTCTGACCGGGTGGGGCGCAACAACACCATTTTCAAAATGCCCAAGTTCCGCAGCATGCAGATCGGCACCCCTGCGGTGGCGACGCATTTGCTCAGCAACCCGGATGCGTACTTGACGCCCATCGGCAGCTGACGCGGTGAAGATGCTGCTCCGGGATGGGTGTCGTATTGACCTTCGAGTTTGCATTTTCGACGACATGTGACTACCATTGGTATATATCAATTTTTAGGAGAGTGCGCATGGATACTGCACGTATTTTTCAGTCGGGCCGCAGTCAGGCGGTACGTTTGCCGAAGGAGTACCGTTTCGAGGGGATGGAGGTCGTCGTAAGACATTTTGGTAATGGTGTCTTGTTGCTTCCGGTCAATGAGCCTTGGGCCATGCTGGACGCTGCGCTGAATGCGTTCGAACCGGGTTTTCAGATCAGCCGTGACCAACCAGCCACTCAGGTGCGCGAGGAGATAGCGCCTTGATCAGCTACATGCTTGACACCAATATTTGCATCTACATCATCAATGCCCGCCCTCCCGCAGTGTTGGAGCGCTTTCGGCGGGAGCGCTTGGGAAGTATCAGTATTTCCAGTGTGACGGCCGCAGAGTTGGCCTTTGGCGTAGCTAAAAGCGGTTCTGCGCGCAACCGCGAGGCGCTGGAGATGTTTCTGGCGCCGCTGGAGGTTCTGCCATTTGATGCCTCTGCAATCTGGCATTACGGTGACCTGCGTGCCGCTCTGGAGCGACGTGGCGAGCCCATCGGCGCACTGGACACCATGATCGCCGCCCACGCGATGGCGTCCAACACCATCCTGGTTACCAACAACACCCGTGAATTCGCCCGGGTAGCGGGGTTGCGGCTTGAGAATTGGGCGATTTGACATGATGGTTAATTGGTCAATTGGGATGCCACCGGTGTTGGTGGACGAGGAGCTGCGGCGGCTGCTGGAGGGGGGATTGCCCCGCACTTCGGGCTCGCAATGACGATATGAAAAGACTCTTTGATTTGATTGCAGGAGCGTGCGCCGCGGGTGGGGCGCAACACCTCCCCTGCGGTGGCGACGCATTTGCTGTGCAACCCGGATGCCTACTTGACGCCCATCGGCAGCTTCTTGCGCAAAAGCAGCTGGCGGTAATTGGGGTCAGATTCCAATTAATTTATAGCTTTTAGGGCGGTAGCCCCCGTCAAAACTGCGTGAGTAGCTATTGTTTTTGTAGATTATGGCAACGCGGTGCAGCGCTTGTGCGGTAATTTGCAGCTGGATATTTCCAAAGCGCGCAGTCTGTTGGGCTGGGTGCCGCCGATGTCGGTGGACGGGGGAATGCGGCGGGCCGTGGGGAATGTAAAAAAGCCTGACGTCAGTGGCTGCTGACCCAATTCTCAACCGTGAGCTCTGGGTAGGCCGTGAAATCAGACACGTTGTTGGTGACCAACGTGGCACCAAGTGCTATGGCGTGCGCTGCGATCAGTTTGTCCAGTGCGTCCCTACTGCGTTCGCGGTTGGCGAAGCGGGCGGGGCCGTAGGCCCTAGCGGCCAGGGCTTCAAAGGGTGCGACAGGAACATCGTCAATAAAACTGGCCAGCTGTACCCGATTGGCGGGCTCGGCGGCACCAGAACAAGTCACCCCGTATTCAAGCTCAGCCAGCGTGATGGCTGAAATGACCACCTCGCCAACAAAGCATTGATCGAAGCGCGCCTTGACCTCCACTGGCTGATGTTTCATCAGGTAAATGCAGATGTTGGTGTCAAGCATGTACTTGGGCTTCATAGTGCCTCGCGCTCGCCTTCGATGTTGCTGCCACGCCCTTCAACCATGAAGTCGGGGGAGAACTTGGCGAGCTTGCCCAAGACATCGCCGATGCGCCGCTGGGCCGGTCGAATGCGCAACTCATCGCCTTGGCGCTCAATAATCAAGTCGATGTCCCACGTGCTGTACGCCAGTTCTGAAGGAATCCGCACGGCTTGAGAGTTGCCGTTTTTGAAAATTTTGGTGATGGCCATGACCACTCCTTTAAGGTGTAGCGTGATCCTACCCTTAATGATGGCGTTTGTAAACACATGGATGTACGCCGAGTTAATTGGGGTCAGATTCCAATTAATTTATGGCTTTTAGGGCTGCAGCCCCTGTAAAAAAAGCGTGAGTAGCTATTGTTTTTGAATAGTTTGATGCCGATGTTGGAAGGTTTGCAGGTAAATATCGCGAAGGCGCAGCAGTGGTTGGGTGGACGCTGCGGCGTATGTGCAAACATGTTCGGTTAAACATGCTGTCTTATTGCTGGAGTTGCCGATGAAACACACAATTGAAATTGACTGCCCTCCTGAAATACTGATAGGTCTGCACCTTGACGCCAAGAGGTTTGCAGATTTGATCAAGCTACAGTCGGCAACCACTTTGTTCCGGGAGGGCAAGTTGTCGTCTGGTATGGCCTCGCGCTGGTGTGGGGCTCGTTTGCTCGACAACAACGACGACGATTTCGCGCGTGAAACGGTTTTGCTGTGATTGTTATCTCAAACACCACGCCATTTATTTCGCTTTGTAGTGTTGACCTTCTGCACCTTTTGCCTTCTATTTTTGGCGAGGTGCTTGTTGCGCCATCGGCGGTAGAAGTCAAGCAAGTTGTGCGCACCTTGGTTCCGGGCCTGACCGGTTGGGCGCAAGTCAATGGCCGCGATGAGTTGCTGATTCCAGAGAAGGTCAAGCTGGATTTGGCCTATCTGCAGCGCCAGTCTCTGTGGTTTGGCATTCGTATTTTGTGGCTGACCTTCGTCAAGGTGCTGAAGCGGGACGGGGTGTCGCATTGATGTGGCTTGTAAGACACGGCGTGACACTATTTTCTTGGCGCGCGACACTTAGAGCGACAAAATCAGGTTAAATTTTGTCATTCTTTGTCGCTCCTGAGATTATGGAGCCGACGAATCAGCCCTATGAAAGTCCAACCGATGCCGCGGATCACCCCTAGCGAAGAACTCCAACTGATCGAATCGATCGTTGCGGCTCACCCGAATGGCATTCGCATTTCGGACATCGAGTCGGAGATGGTGCGCAGGCTATCCGGCAAGCTCAACCGTCGGACGCTGCAACGGCGATTGCAAAAGCTCATTGAAGCGCATCGCCTGACTGCCGAGGGTGAAAGCATCGCGTTGGTCTACAAGTTTGCATCAGGGGTGGCTGTTGCGATTAGTGGCGTTGCCGCCTCAGTCTATGTGGGCGTGGCCGAGGCAGAACTGTACGTATCTGTCTCCCCCGAGGGCGCTCGCATTCGCGATCAAGTTCGGCTACCGCTGATGAACCGCCGCCCCGTGGGTTACCAACGTGAATTCCTGGAGGCCTACCAGCCCGGAGAAACCTTTTACCTATCGGAATCGCTGCGTAGCCAACTGCACGATATGGGGCGCACAGCCCCCGGCGAAAGGCCAGCGGGCACCTACGCCCGAGACATTTTGAGCCGCTTGCTGGTTGATTTGTCGTGGGCTTCGTCCAAACTGGAAGGCAACACCTACAGCCGACTAGACACCCAAAACCTCATTGAGCTGGGGCAGGTGGCTCAGGGCAAGGACACCATCGAAACGCAGATGATCCTGAACCACAAAGCCGCCATTGAGATGCTGATCGAGGATGCGGACGAGGTCGGCTTTGATGCCTTCACCTTCAAGAACCTACACGCCGTGCTCTCGCAGGACTTGATGCGTGATCCCCAGGCCAGTGGTCGGTTGCGGCGGCGTGCTGTCGAAATCTCTGGCACCGTGTTTCACCCGGCTGCCTTGCCACAAGTGATTGAGGATTGCTTTGAGCAATTGTTGAGCAAGGCAACACTCATACCTGATCCGTTCGAGCAGGCCTTCTTTCTGATGGTGCAGATCCCGTATCTGCAGCCGTTTGAAGGTGTGAATAAGCGCGTATCCCGTGTTGGTGCCAACATTTCGCTCATCAAACACAACCTTTGTCCCCTGTCATTCATCGATGTGCCAGAGCGCGCCTATGTGGAGGGTACTTTGGGCGTCTACGAGCTCAATGGCGTTGATTTATTGCGTGATGTGTTCGTGTGGGCCTATGAACGCTCTTGCCAGCGTTACTTGGCCATCACGCAAACCATGGTCGAACCGGACCCACTGAAAATCAAGTACCGAGAGGCGCTGATCCGTGCGGTTCAAGCGATGGTCAAGGGGCAGTTGCGACCCCAGCCCGACGTGATTGCCCAAGTGGTGCGTGATGTTGTCAATGAGGCTGACCGCGATGCATTCATTCAAATGCTGACAGATGCGCTAGGCCAGTTGCACGAAGGCAGCCTTGCCAGATATCGGCTGCGCCGTTCCGAGTACCTCGATTGGCAACAGGAAAGGTATCTTAAAGTGACGGGCGACAAAGCCAAATGAAAAGAGTCTTTGATATTTGTCTGGGCTGTCTGGCTGCTCTGATCTTGTTTGTGCCCGTGTCGCTGGTGACGATGGCCGTCCGTTTGACGACCAAAGGGGCCAGCCTTGTATTGGTCTGATCGGGTGGGGCGCAACACCTCCCCTGCGGTGGCGATGCAATTAATTGGGGTCAGATTCCAATTAAATTGTGAATTCAAGATACATGGATTGCCACGTCGTCAACGACGTGTTTAACCAGGCACGACCCGATACGTTTGCTTGTGCGGTGTGAGCGTTGACATCTTCAATTGTGTTAAAAAATTGTTTAAAATCAAATACTTAAATTCAATAACAGATTAAGATAATAAACATTACCTTAATCTGAATAAACCTATGATCACCACATCCACGCCCTGGGGGTTCTATGGCCGACAGCAAGAGCTGGCGCAATTGCGCGGCATTTTGTCGCGTCAGCGCTGGTTTTTTGTGCAGGTGGCGGGGCGACGGCGCATTGGCAAGACATCACTGATCCAGCAAGCCCTCAAATAAACCGGGCGCAAGCTCACGCTCTACATCCAGATACCCGACTCTGACCCTATCGGTGTGCTGGCCGCTTGCAACGACTACTTGCAAACCTTCGGACTGCCCCAGCGCGTGAGCAGTTTGGGCGCTCGCAACGATGTGTTATTGGCTAAAAAGTTATAATATTGTTATTATTTTTAGGAGCTATCGATGCTTACATCCATGCGTCAAATTGGGAATTCCCGGGGGGTCTTGATCCCCGCCGCCTTTCTTGTGTCTTGCCAGATTGAAGATCAGGTGGATATGCAGTTGCAAGATGGCCAAATTGTGATCAAGCCAGTTCGCCGCAAACTGCGCGACGGTTGGTTTGTTCACGCGGGGGCATCATCAGAAGCCGCCTTGGCCCAAGAGAAGGTAGAGGCGCAGGACTGGAGTGACGCACCCGTCGCAGATGACAGCGAGTGGGTATGGTGAGCCGGGCTGTTGTGGCACGAGGTGATGTGTATTGGGTCAACCTTGACCCTACCATCGGCAGCGAGATTCAAAAGACGCGCCCTGCGCTGGTGGTGTCACCAGACGATATGAACACCGTATTGCCCCGAGTCATCATCGCGCCCATCACCAGTGCTGGGCGGCCTTTGGGCTGTCGCCCCGAAGTGATTTTTCAGGGGAAGAATGCGCGTATTTTGTTGGATCAGGTGCGATGCGTGGACAAGATCAGGTTGGGTAAAAAAATGGGAATGATTGATGAAAAGGTTTGGCATGGTGTCCTGTTGGAAATGCTGGCGTAAAAGGGGCCTAAAAGGGGACGCTACCCTTTTGGCATTCCACACAGGTGTCTCACCTGAATCAAAAAAATAAGCATAATTTGTATTTGCCACATACATATGGAGTATTTTTTTATGCCACAGCTTCACTGCTATGTTCCTGATGTCATCGCAGAGCAACTGCAACGGCACGCGGCACAGTTGGGTCAAAGCGTGTCGGGCTATTTGGCTGAACTGGTCAAACGCGATGTCAATGCGGGTTGGCCAGAAGGTTTTGAGGCGGCTTTGTTTGGCCCGCAGGTCGAACGTTCGCCCTTGTCGGTTGATTCGGCCGGGTTGGCGCAAGAGCGGATCGCTTTGCAATGAAGTATCTGCTTGACAGCAACACGTGCATCCAGTTTCTCAATGACAGTCATGCCAGTTTGCGGCGGCAATTCTTCAAGCATTTGCCGTCTGATTTGGCTTTGTGCAGCGTTGTCAAGGCGGAGCTGATTTCTGGTGCATACCGTAGCGCACGTGTTGCGGCTAACCTGCAACGGTTGGCGTTTTTTTTTGAGCCTTTGCGCAGTTTGCCGTTTGACGATGCCTGCATGCACGCTTACGGACAGTTGCGGGCGGTGCTTGCCGCAAAGGGGGCTGCCATTGGCGCCAACGATATGTTGATCGCAGCCATTGGGCTCACACATCGACTAACGGTAGTGACCCACAACACGCGTGAATTCAGCCGTATCGATGGATTGAAGTTGGAAGATTGGGAAACATAGGTTCATTGGGTTAATTGGGTCTCGGCGCCGGTGTGCCGCCGGAGTCATTTGAAGAAGGGTTGCGACGGGCGATGGGGGAGGCGGACTGAAGTCCGCCCTATGGGTTCAAAACGTAAGATGCTGTGAATGAAGAGACTATTTGATTTAATCTTGGCCGTTTTGGCCGGCTGCGTATTGCTGGTGCCTGTGCTGGTGGTAGCTGTTTTGGTGCGATTAACGTCCAAGGGGCCGGCCCTGTATTGGTCTGACCGCGTGGGCCGCAACAACGCCATTTTTAAAATGCCCAAGTTCCGCAGCATGCGGGTGGGCACGCCGGCGGTGGCCACGCATTTATTGGCAGACGCCAAATCTCACTTGACCCCGATTGGCTCGTTTTTGCGCAAAAGTAGTCTGGACGAGTTGCCGCAATTGTGGAGTATTTTGGCCGGTAACATGAGTTTTGTAGGGCCGCGCCCTGCCCTGTTCAACCAGCACGATTTGATTGAACTGCGCACCCAGCAAGGTGTGCACGCGCTGGTGCCCGGGCTCACCGGCTGGGCGCAGGTGAATGGGCGCGATGAGCTACCGATTCCGCTGGATGCAGATTACTTGCACCGCCAGTCGCTGTGGTTTGACATTCAGATTTTGTGGCTGACGTTGGTGAAGGTGCTACGCCGGGATGGGGTGTCGCACTAATTAATTGGGGTCTTAATTGGGGTCAGATTCCAATTAATTTATAGGCTTTAGGGCTGCAGCCACCGTCAAAAATGTGTAAGCAGCTATTATTTTTGAATAGTACGGCGATGCGCTGCAGCGCTTGTGCGGTAAGTTGCAGGTGGATATTTCCAAAGCTCGGCAGTTGTCGGGCTGGGTGCCACCGGTGGCGGGCTCAAGGGCGGACGCAGCCCGGTGAAGCGAACCCTGAATTACAGGTCACTTCTTCGTGCCGTTGCTGACGAACGAACAGGGTTCAAACCAAACTTTTTAGGCGCCGAGAAACAGCCCCGCTACCGGACGATACGAATGGCTTGGGCTTCTCCAAACCCAAGTGATTAATGACCACCGGCGGACGGTTCGGAAATTCGGCTACAAGATTTAACTGGCCGCCCATGCTTTGCACGTAGGGCCGCAACGTTGACAAAAGCATGTCGCTGCGCTTTTCCAAACGAGAAATAGTATCCTGACCAACGCCTAACGCAGCGGCTATGTCCGCTTGTGTCTGCTGGGCAGCCAGACGCAAATCCTTCAACGTGGTCAGTTCCATCGCGCGCGTTTCAACCCTGATCTTGCGCTCTGGTGTCAGCGCCGCCATCACATCATCGAGTTTTCTTGCCATTTTTGGGCTCCTTTTCCTTTGTTGCGCTCAGGCTGGCCAGATGCGTGTCATAGCGCTCATCTGAAAGAGCAATCAATCGACGGTAAAAACGCCGCTGATCTGCCCCGTCTTTATCTCCACCAACCAGCCAAATCGCTTGACGTTTTGGATCAAATGCAAATGACACACGCCATACCTCACCGTTCCAGGCAAAACGCAGCTCTTTCATATTGGCGTGTTTTGAGCCTTTCAGGGTGTCCACTGTGGGCCGCCCCAGATTGGGTCTGAACTCTTCAAGCAATTTGGCATGCGCCAGCAATTCGTCCTGTAAGGCTTCATCCAGTGCCGCAAATTCAGCATCGAAGGCATTATGAAATAAAACGCCCCAGGTTATGCTTTGTTTATGTATTTAAGTACATATTCAGTCAAGTACGTTTTTCGCGAAAGGTTTCTGAAAGTAATCGCTGGCGCGGACATAAAGTTTTCAAAAACAGGCCGTAGACATTTTCCCTGAGAAGATCGGAAACTATGAAAAGTGCGGCAAAACCAAAAATTGCGGAGCCACAGCGCTGCGCGGTTTACGCCCGCGTCTCGCGTCGCTGATCATCAGAGCAACGCTCTGATTTCCGTAGATGTGCAGGTAGAGGCGTGCCGGGCTTACATCAAAAGCCAGCGACACCTTGGCTGGGTTTAGTGGAGCACGCCTATACGGATGATGGGGTTACGGGGGCCACTTTGGACGGCTCAGCAGCAGGTCGTCTTCTTCGGTCACTTTGGAGCGCTGGCGGGCGTAGACCGTGGCGCGCGAGACACCGCAGAGCTCGCATTGGCGAGTGATGGCCAAGTCGTCTTTCATGTCAATCCAGTCTTGGCGCATCATGATGGGCTCATCCCTGACTTTTTTTTGAGCCAGTCGAGTTCCATTTTGAGGCGTCCAATTTCGCTGTACAGACGATCGGGCTCGCTTTGGGCATCGATGGGTTTGGGGCCACGTTTGCCTTCGAACAGCGTTTTGGCTTGTTCCTGGATGGCTTTCTTCCACTGACCAACCTGCACCGGGTGGACATCGAATTCCTGACCAATCTGGTTGATGGTTTTGCCGCTGCGCAGGGCTTCCAGCGCTGCCTTGGCTTTGTCCTCTGGCGTGTGGAATTTGCGTTTCTTCGTTTCACTCATGGTTCTGGGATTTCCTGGATGTCAGATCATCTTAAATTTTTGTCTTGAATCCGGGTTCCACTTTAAGTCCTCTGTCGCTACCGCCTACCAATTTCCAATTGCAAACCACCCCCGCGTAAGTCGTTGATTTTATTGGATGTGGCCTCTTGAACAGTTAAGAGGCTGGCTGAGAACAGAGAGAGAAAACGGGGAAAATTAGGCCAAAAACGGGCAAAAAAACCCCAAATTTGATAGCAAAAGAGTCAAGAGGCAATTCGCGTAAGTGCGCGTCACCATTGAGTTTTTAGTCGAAAAAAAGCCCAACTGAAAACAGTTGGGCTTTTTATGTATGGTGGAGCTGGCGGGATTTGAACCCGCGTCCGCAAACCTTCTTCGAACAGTTCTACATGTGTAGCCGTCTGATTTAAATCTCGCTTTTCACATCGCGCAGTGGCACGCTATGCAAATCGCCAGCAACCTATTTTCTCGAACCGCCCTAAGTTACCCAAGGCGACCCCAGCCGAATGAAATTACCCCACAGCCTGGACAGTCCAACCTTGCGATTTGACTCCCCTTGCCCAGCCGATCGGCTGACTGTTGTGAGGCTCACGTGCGATTAAGCAGCGAGTGCGAAACGTTCGTCGTTTGCAGTTAGTTTTTTTGAATCAGTTTTACGAGTTTATTCAGCTCGACATGCCCTGCTGCGCGTCCGAATCCACGTCGAAACCAGTGCAGCCCCCGAGGTCGGCATTTTAGGGCGACTTGATCCATTGCAAGAGCTCGAGCGCCGAATTGATCGTTATATCCGCACCCCACTCGCGGGTATCGGTCTTTTCACCCAGGTAGCCGTAGGTCACGGCCACGGTGCGCATGCCCGCAGCGCGGCCGGCGATGATGTCTCGCTCGTCATCGCCCACATAGATGCAGCGCTCGGGTGGCAACGCCAGACGGCGTGCAGCTTCCAGCAGCGGCTCGGGGTGCGGCTTGGCGTAGGCCGTGGTGTCGCCGCTGATGACGGTGCTGGCGTTGGCAAAAAGTGGCATCAAGCGCGTCAAAGGATCAGCGAACCGTTTTGATTTGTTGGTGACCACGCCCCAGCGCAGGCCGCGCTGGACAAGCGCGCTGATCAGCTCGGGCACCTGGTCAAACACCACGGTGTTGGCCGTCAGGCGCTGTTCGTAGTTGCTGAAAAATTCTTCACGCAACGTCAAAAAGTCTGGGTGCTCGGGCTCCATGCCAAACGCTACCTTTAACATGCCACGTGCACCGGCGCCAGCCAGTGGCCGGTAACCCGCAATGGGCAAAGAGGGCAAGCCGCGCGCCACGCGCATGTCATCTGCCGCACCACCCAGGTCGGGCGCGCTGTCGATCAGGGTACCGTCCAGGTCAAACAAGACCGCCGCAACGTCTGTGAACTGCGACAGGGGCGTCGCCTTGTGCGATGGCATCAAAGCTTTTGCGTAGCAATAAGGTAATTGACGCTGGTGTCGGTGTTGAGCCAGTAGTGCTGCGTCAGCGGGTTGAACGACAAACCCTTGCTGTGCGACACCGTCAGACCCACTTTGCGACAAAACCCGGCGAGTTCGCTCGGTCGAATCATCTTGGCGTATTCGTGCGTGCCCCGCGGCAGCATGCCCAGTACGTATTCAGCGCCGATGATGGCCAGCAAAAATGACTTCGGGTTGCGGTTGAGTGTGGAAAAAAACACCCAGCCGCCCGGTTTGACCAGCGTCGCGCACGCTTGCACCACTGACGCGGGGTCGGGCACGTGCTCCAGCATTTCCATGCAGGTCACCATGTCAAAGCTGGCTGGAGCTTGAGCAGCGATGGCTTCGGCGCTGATTTCGCGGTAGCTCACATTGGGCGTCTGTGCGTCCAGCGCGTGCAGTTGCGCCACGCGCAATGCCTTGCTCGACAGATCAATCCCGGTGGCGGTGGCGCCCGCACGGGCCAGCGAGTCGGTGAGGATGCCGCCGCCACAACCTACATCGAGCACGCTCTGCCCCTTGACCGGGCACAGGCTGTTGATCCAGTCCAGCCGCAGCGGGTTGATCTGGTGCAGCGGGCGAAACTCGCCATCGGCGTCCCACCAGCGGTGTGCCAGGTCAGAAAATTTGGCCAGTTCGGCCGGGTCAGCATTGACAGTTGTATTCATCACCCGATTATCCGGAATTTGGAAAAACAAAACCCACCGCAAGGGTGGGTTTTGTGGGAACTGGCAAAGCCAGTCAAGCGCTTAAGCCTTCTTGGCGTAAGCAGTGCACCAGCCTTTGGCAGACACTTGCTTGCCAGCAAACAGCGGACAGGGGCCCGATGCAGCGCCGGGCTTGCCTTGGAACAGAGCACAGTTGCCACAGGCGGAACCAGCCTTGAACTTGGCGTTCTTCGTCTTGGTGGCATCTGCCACGTAGCCCAAGGCCTTGGCGTTGGCATCGGTCTCAGCAACCATGGGGGCAGCGGCCATCGCCACGCCAGAAGCCAAAGCAGAGGCACCAACAACAGATTGCATCATGAATACGCGACGGGTTGTCATAAAGTCATCTCCAGGTAAGTTAAAAAAATGTGCAGTCCCAGCAATCACTGCATGGCCTGTTAACGATCAGATCAGCCATTTGGTTGACAAGATCGACCCAAGACGGTGCGGCTTGAAAGAAGTTTAGCCGATCCCCATAATGCTGGAATGGGCAGTTACCCTAGGCAACACCGTAAGTCGAGTTTGTTTACACAACTTTACCGCCATGCTTACGGCCCGATGACACGCGGACCTCTTTCGCGCTGCAACCTTCAAGAAAACAGATGGTTCGCGAACGCAGCTTTGAGCTGGTCCATCGCGGCTTGACTCAAGCGGTTACCCACTTGTGAGACCACTTTGCCAGCGCACTGGTTGGCCAGCCAGGCTGCTTGCGCGGTGCTGTGGCCGTGCGTTACCGCGTACAAAAAGGCACCGGCGTACATGTCACCCGCGCCATTGGTGTCCACAGCTTTTACCTTGGTGGCCGCCACCTCGGTGCGCTGGTCGCCTTCAATGATGATGCTGCCCTTGGCACTGCGCGTGAGGCACACCACACGCGCCAGCGTGCTGAGCTGCTGGCACATGGCCGCCAGGTCAGCCGTACCGCACCAGGTTTGCGCTTCTTCTTCGTTGCAAAACAGATAGTCCAGCACGCCGGTGGCGGCGTTGCCGACCATGGCGTCCAGGCCAGCGCGGCAAAAGTTGATCATGCTCATGTCGCTGAGCGTGGTGGCTAGCTTGACACCGGCCTGCGCGGCCAGCGCGCGGCCTTTGATGGCAGCGTCCAGCCCGGTGGGCGACGCGGCCAGGTAACCTTCCATGTAATAAACCTTGGACTTGGCAATGTCGTGCGGGTGCAAGGCGCTGGCGTCCAGCTCGGCGGTAGCCCCCAAAAAAGTGCTCATGCTGCGCTCGGCATCAGGCGTGACCATCACCAGACAAACACCGGTCTGGCCTTCGGGCGCTTTGGTGTGCGTGAGGTTGGTCGCCACGCCGTGCGCTACCAGGTCTTGCGTGTAAAACTCGCCCAATTCATCATCGGCCACGCGGCAAGAGTAAAACCCTTTGCCGCCCAACTGCGCCAGCGCCACGATGGTGTTGCCCGCAGAGCCACCCCCGGTGCGGTGCGCGGGGATGCCGTGCACATGGTGCAGCAACTCGGCGCGGCGCGGTGCATCAATCAGCGTCATGTGGCGCTTGGCCACGCCGGCAGCCGTTAGCAGTTCGTCTGAAACAGCGTATTCAGAATCCACCAGTGCGTTACCGATGGCGTAAACATCATGATGGCTCATGCTTATTGCTCCACAAAGGCGCGTTCCACCACAAAGTCGCCTTGTTTGGTGGTGTTGCCTTCAATGAAGCCGCGTTTTTCCAGGATGACCTTCAGGTCTTTGAGCAACGCCGGGCTGCCGCACATCATGGCGCGGTCGGTGGCTGGATCAAACTTGGGCAGACCCAGGTCGGCCTGCAGTTTGCCCAACTCGATCAGGTCGGTGATGCGGCCGCGGTTTTTGAACGGCTCGCGCGTCACCGTGGGGTAGTAGAGCATTTGCTGGGTGACCATTTCGCCCAGGAACTCATGCTGGGGCAAATCAACGGTCAGATATTCCATATAGGCCAGCTCAGCCACTTGGCGCACGCCGTGAACCAGAATGACTTTTTCAAACTTTTCGTAGGTTTCGGGGTCACGCACGATGCTCAAAAACGGGGCCAGGCCGGTGCCGGTGCCAAATAGATACAAGTTTTTGCCTGGCAAGAGGTAGTCAATCAACAATGTGCCAGTAGGCTTTTTGCCGACCACAATCTTGTCGCCCACCTTGATATGTTGCAGGCGTGAGGTCAGCGGGCCGTCTTGCACCTTGATACTCAAAAACTCCAGATGGTCTTCGTAGTTGGCGCTGACGATGCTGTAAGCGCGCAGCAGCGGTTTGCCGTCCACGCGCAGGCCGATCATGGTGAAGTGGCCGTTGGAAAACCGCAGAATCGGGTCACGCGTGGTGGTAAAGCTGAACAGGCGGTCAGTCCAGTGGTGGACGCTCAATACGGTTTCGTTCAAAAAAGCACTCATGAATTGCCTTGCGGTGGAACCTAAAAGGGTGGGATTTTAAGAGACAAGGCGAAGGCTGCCATGGCGGGGTGTGATTCGAAGTGATGTGTCATTGCGAAAAGTCATCGCATCGGTTCCAACCCGGCGCGGCGACCGGGTCATGCCCCTGCGGTTTTGGGGTGTGAATCAGCCACCACCCGATGCAGCGACTGCGCACATTAAGTGAACAAATTGGCCTCTAGCCCTTGTTGTATAAGCGCAAGCAGCTATCAATTACCGAGTAATCAGAGCTTGGGGGTGACCCAAGCAGCCACGCTGGCCAAGGCGGCGTCCAGCTTGGCTGGCTCGGTGCCACCGGCCATGGCCATGTCGGGCTTGCCGCCACCCTTGCCGCCCACTTGTGCGGCAACAAAGTTGACCAGCTCGCCGGCTTTGACCTTGGCCGTGGTATCTGCCGTCACGCCCACGGCGATCTGCACCTTGGCCCCCTCGACCACACCGAGCACGATGACCGCAGTTTTGAGCTTGTCTTTGAGCTTGTCCATGGTGTCACGCAGCGTCTTCACGTCAGCGCCGTCCAGACGCGCCACCAGCAGCTTGACGCCGTTGATGTCCTTGGCCTGGTTGACCAGTTCATCGCCTTGCGCGCTGGCGAGCTTGCCTTTGAGCGCGGCAAGCTCTTTGTCCAACGTCTTGATGTGTTCCAGCACCGACACGATGCGGTCGTTCACCTCGGCCACCGGCGCTTTCAGCGCGCCCGCAGCCTGCCCAACCGTGTCTTCCAGGTGTTGCAGATAGTGCAAGGCGTTTTCACCGGTCAGCGCCTCGATGCGTCGGATGCCCGAGGCGACGCCGCTCTCGGCCACCACCTTGAACAAGCCAATGTCCCCCGTGCGCGCCACATGCGTGCCGCCGCACAGTTCGCGGCTGGAGCCGATGTCGAGCACGCGCACCGATTCGCCATACTTTTCGCCAAACAGCATCATCGCGCCGGTCTTCTGCGCTGATTGAATGTCCATCACCCGCGCGCTGGTGGCGGCGTTGGTCAGAATTTCAAAGTTAACGCGCGCTTCAACCTCGCGGATTTCAGCGTCGGTCACCGGCGCGTTGTGGGCAAAGTCAAAGCGGGTGCGCTCTGGGCTCACCTGGCTGCCTTTTTGCTGCACATGGTCGCCCAACACCTCGCGCAGCGCCTTGTGCATCAGGTGCGTGACCGAATGGTTGCGCTGGGTGGCGGCGCGCAAGCTGGCGTTGACGTGCGCGGTGACCGCATCGCCTACTTTGAGCTCGCCGGTTTTGAGCGTTCCGTGGTGCGCAAACACGTCGGCCTTGAGCTTTTGCGTGTCAGCTACCTCAAACAGCGCGTGGTCGCAAAAGATCGCACCGCTGTCGCCCACCTGGCCGCCGCTCTCGCCGTAAAACGGTGTGGTGGCCAGCACCAGCACCCCAGGCTGACCAGATTTCAGGCTGCTAGCGCTTACGCCATCTGCGTAGATAGCTACGATTTCAGTAGTCGTTGTCAGGTGTTCGTAGCCGATGAAGGTATTACCCGCGCCGGTGTAATCCAGCGCTTTGTCCATCTTGAATTTGCCTGCCGCGCGGCCTTGGGCTTTCTGGTGCGCCATGGCGGCATCAAAACCGGCCGAATCGACCGTCACGCCACGCTCACGGCACACGTCGGCTGACAAGTCCAGCGGAAAGCCAAAGGTGTCGTGCAGCTTAAAGGCCACGTCGCCCGGCAACTCTTTCACACCACCTGCCAGGGCGTCGTCCAGGATTTCCATGCCGGTAGCCAGCGTTTCGTAAAAGCGTTCTTCCTCGACGCGCAACACGTCCATGATGCGCGTGGCTTGCGCGGCCAGGTTCGGGTAGGCCGCACCCATTTGTGCCACCAGATCGGGCACCAGCTTGTGGAAAAACGGGGTTTTCTGGCCCAGCTTGTAGCCATGGCGAATGGCGCGGCGGATGATGCGCCGCTGCACATAACCGCGGCCTTCGTTGCTGGGCGGCACGCCATCGGCCACCAGGAACGCGGTGGCACGAATGTGGTCGGCAATCACCTTGAGCGACGGGTTGGTCAGGTCGGTGGTGTGGGTCTCGCGCGCAGCGGCTTTGATGAGCGCGTCAAACAGGTCAATCTCGTAGTTGCTGTGCACATGCTGCAAGATGGCCGCCAGCCGCTCCAGGCCCATGCCGGTGTCCACACAGGGCGCGGGCAGCGGCGTAACTGCGCCGGTCTCGTCCATGTTGAACTGCATGAACACGTGGTTCCAGATTTCAATGAAACGGTCGCCGTCTTCGTCAGGACTGCCCGGGGGGCCGCCGGGGATGTGCGCGCCGTGATCGTAAAAAATCTCAGAGCACGGGCCGCACGGGCCGGTGTCGGCCATCATCCAGAAGTTGTCAGACTTGTAGCGCCCGCCCTTGTTGTCGCCGATGCGGATCACGCGCTCGGGCGGCAGGCCAATCACCTTGGTCCAGATGTCGTAGGCCTCGTCATCTTCGGCGTAGACGGTGGCCAGCAGGCGCTCGGGTGGCAGTTTGAACACCTGGGTGAGCAGTTCCCAGCCCCATGCGATCGATTCGCGCTTGAAATAGTCGCCAAAGCTCCAGTTGCCCAGCATCTCGAAAAACGTGTGGTGGCGTGCGGTGTAACCCACATTTTCCAGGTCATTGTGCTTGCCGCCGGCGCGCAGGCAGGCTTGCACACTGGCGGCACGCACGTATGAGCGCTTGTCGGTGCCCAAAAACACGTCCTTGAACTGCACCATGCCCGAGTTGGTGAACATCAGCGTCGGGTCGTTACCGGGCACGAGCGGGCTGCTGGCCACCACCGTGTGACCCTTGGAGGCGAAGAACTCGAGGAAGGTCTTGCGGATGGAGGCGACGCTTGCCGTGGCAGTGGTTGGGTTCATGTTTCTGGAAACCTGGTTGACAAAACGGTGTGAAGGAACACCAGACGGCACCCCACGACACATGGGATAACGTGGTGTCAAAGCAAGCGATTTTAGGGGATCACACCAGCGTGCACTGGCTTTGCAAGAACGTGTAGAGCGCCGGGTCGTCGCAAAAGATCACATTGAAGCGCAGCCACGGGCTGGGCTGCAAATCGGCACTGAACAAGTGGCCCGGGCCCAACAAGATGTCCTGCTCGGCGGCCTTGTAAGCCAGTTCTGCCGAATCGGCAATCGCCGGGTGGCGCGCCCACAGAAAGATGCCAGCCTTGGGCTCACAAAAAATCTCGAAGCCCAGTTTGATCAGTCGGGCAGCGGTGGCCACGTGCGCTTTGGCCAGGCGCTCGCGCAAGCCTTTGACATGTTTGCGACAGCGCCCGTCGGTCAAGGCACCGTGCGCCAGGCGCTCGCTGAACTCGCTGGAAGTCAGGCCCGAGATCATCTTCAGCTGCGCCAGGTCTTCAAGCAAATCCGGGTTGGCCGCCAGGTAGCCGACGCGAATGTTGGGCGAAATGGTCTTGGAAAAACTGCTGATGTAGATCACCCGGTTGAGCTGGTCCAGGCTGGCCAGCGACGGCCGGGGCTCGGGATCGAGGTCGGCGTAAATGTCGTTTTCAACCACCAGAAAATCATGTTTGTCGGCCAGTTGCATCACCCGGTGCAGGTGGGCAAGTTGCGCCACCGAGCCGGTAGGGCTCTGCAGCCGGGGCTGGGTAAAAAACACCTTCGGACTGTGCTCGGCCACCAGTTTCTCCAGCGCGCTCAAATCGTAGCCGACAGGCGTGCGCGGCACGCCGATCAGGCGCGCACCCAGGAAACGCAGCGAAAACAGCAAATTGGGGTAACCTGGGTCGTCCACCAGCACCGCATCCCCCGGGCGCACCAGGCGCCGGGCCACCAGGTCCATGGCTTGACTGGAGCCGTGCGTCAGCAAAACCTGCTCGGCGCTGACGCTGATTTCCTGCTCGGCCAGCAAGTCGCGCACCAGTTGACGCAGCGGCGGGTAGCCCTTGGGCTCGCCGTAGCCACCCAGATCCACATCGTCAGCGGCCAGCCCGCGCAAGGCCCGGCGCACGCCGTCCTGAAACAGCCAGTCGCCCGGCAGCCAGCCACAACCGGGTTTCATGCGCAGCGCCCGGTTCTCAAAGATGCGGCGCAGGTACCACATCGAGTCAAAGCTGAAATTGGGCCCATGACCCGGCAACTCGGCGGCCACAGAGGGCCGCTGCTTGACAAAAAAGCCCG
>Ga0210041_1001579_pt1 | contig 21249 bp, 18 predicted proteins | sample CryGeymeta201503_FD_183973 | JGI IMG/M metagenome (GOLD analysis project Ga0210041, IMG submission 183973) | Groundwater microbial communities from Crystal Geyser aquifers in Utah, USA - Crystal Geyser metaG 2015-03 (SPAdes) (version 2) | ecosystem: Environmental > Aquatic > Deep subsurface >... | reverse complement strand
TTGTTAATGTGAAATACAAAATGATTTAAGCTAGGACCTTAAATTAATTGTGTTTTAGAAAAGCCCCTTTTTGCTCTCGCAGAACGGGGCTTTTTATTTTGACTGCTGCTTTTTAAAATTCATGCTTTACTTGTTTTTAAAAGTACCGCAACTTTTTAAAATTCATGCTTAACTTGTCTTTAAAAGGACCACAACTTTTTAAAATTCATGCTTAACTTGTCTTTAAAAGGACCGCAACTTTTTAAAATTCATGCTTAACTTGTCTTTAAAAGTAACGCAACTTTTTAAAATTCATGCTTAACTTGTCTTTAAAAGTAACGCAACTTTTTAAAATTCATGCTTAACTTGTCTTTAAAAGTAACGCAACTTTTTAAAATTCACACGTAGTTTTTTTATAGGGGATGATGGAAGGAGTTAGGGGGATTTTGGCAGTTTGGAGTTGCTTGCCGTGTCGGATTTTTTTGACATTACTTCGACCACGCTCAGCAGCCAGCCTCAGTCTTGCCATGGCACCGGCTGACCTTATCGCTAAAAAAGTTCAAGAAATATATTTTTAACTGCCAACGCGCCAGCTGGTATCTGCGCACCATCTCGCCCATAGTTCTCATGTTGTGCTAAAAGCTTTTTCTTTACGCTCCGCTCCCTATTCGGGGATTAGGGGGCTTTTATAGGGCCTAATGCGTAACGCCTTTACTGCCCAATACCCGCGTAAATGTCAGCGCTAAAATTTTTAGGTCGAATAAAAAAGATTTTCTATCGAGATATTCTTTTTCATAGGCTACTTTAGCCTCCAGTGACAATTCATCGCGGCCGTTGATTTGTGCCCAACCGGTGATGCCCGGTTTTAGTATGTGCACGCCAGCCGCAACACGCAATGCCATTAAATCGTCCTGGTTGTACAATGCCGGACGCGGACCCACAAAAACCATTTCTCCTTTTACAATATTGATTAGATTGGGCAATTCATCGAAACTAAGTTTGCGCAATAGGCGTCCGATTTTAAGCACATATTGTTCCGGATTGTTTAACAAATGCGTGGCCACATTGGGGGTGTTTTTTTTCATGCTCCGAAACTTGTAAATGTTGAAAAACGTATAGTTGACGCCTACCCTGTTCTGCTTAAAAAAAACAGGAAAGCCGTCTTCAAAAAATATGAGCAATGCCACCATTAAAAAAATGGGAGAAAGCAAGAGGAGCATGATGAGAGAGAGTAATCGGTTTAACATTGTTGATTTGTTGAATTGTTTATTCGTTTAATCGTTTATTCGTTTAATCGGTTATTCGTTTAATCGTTTAATCGGTTAATTGTTTAATCGTTTATTCGTTGAATCGTTTATTCGTTTAATCGTTTCCCTTCAAATACGCTCAGGGTGACGGTTTATTTGTTTAACTGTTGCACTTCGGCTATACCCGGTCTCTGGTGCTCGTTTGCAATGAATACCTAATAAATTGACAGATAAAATGAAGCGTTTGTAACGAGGTTTAAAGGTTAGTGACATTTTGGTAGTTCACAACAACTTTCTTAGAAGATTTAGTTAGTTCACAAAAGGTTACTTACATGATTTAGTTAGTTCACAACAGGTTGCCGCATCGGCTATTCCAACGCGCCGGCTGGCACTATCGCTAAAAATGTCCACTGGACATTTTTTTAACTGCTCGCGCGCCGGCTGGCTCAATCGCTAAAAACAGCTACCAGCTGTTTTCTTTACGCTCCGCCCCGCAATGACGGGGGTATTAATGAGCATCGTGTTAGTTCGGAGCGGATTACTTAGTGGCATTTAGGGGCCAAAAGACCTAAACGTTTTTAACAAACCTTCTTTTGCGTTTATGGGTAAAGGTTTTCCCATAGCGGCAACAATTTTGTTGTTGCTCACCACATAGCTTTCGGTTAGTTTTTGCAGGCGTTCGGTGTTTAAGGGCAGGTGCAAATAATCCCCTAATTTTGCCAGCCTGCTTATTAAACCTTTTGGAATATGGAGTATGCTTGCTTGTTTGTTTTGTGATGCCGCAATTAGTTGGATCAAATCGTTGGTTGACAACGGTGCATCATCTGCCACATTGTAAATGCCGGATGGTATGTTTGTTTGTGTCAATAGTTCATTGATCACAAAACACAAATTTTCTACGGATAAAAATGAACGCTGGTTTTCAAAGGCTCCCAAGGGCCAAGGAAATCCTTTGCTGACCAAACTGTACAACAAATTTAGATTGCCTTTGTTACCGGGACCGTGAATCATACAGGGGCGTAAAATGTATACTTTTTTAGTTGAAGGCAAATTGGCTAAGATATACACTTCTGCCATTTGTTTTGACTTTCCGTAGGCTGTGGCAGGATTTGGTACTTCTTCTTCGCTCAGGATCCCATCAACCGAATCAGCAACGGCTTTTACGGAGCTGATGTATATAAATTGTTGGGCATTGGAAGCTAAAAAATGATCGTATAATTTTTTGGTAAGCTCAGTATTTACCTCAAAATATTCATCATCATTTGAGGTTTTTTTAAGGTCGTGTGCTTTGCCTGCCAAATGCACCATCGCAGTTGCGTTGTTCCAAATTTCCTCAGACAATGTATCGTAACTAATTTCGTGCTTTTTTGGATTTCTTGAAACGCACAAAGCAGTGTGCCCTGCATTTTGAAGGTAAGGAAGCAGATTTGAGCCTACAAAGCCTGAATGACCTGTGATAATTATACTTTTCACTTTATCAATGAAATTAAAGAATCAGCCATTTTTTCATTTATCTTCTGTCTGGAAAACTTTGCCTCAAAATCATCTCTTTTTAATTTCCTATATTCATACTGATTTAATTTTTTTACCAACCCTTGATAATCACCAGGGTTAAACAAAATAGTATTCAACATGTTTTCCTTTACAAACTCAGCAGCATAACCTCCAACTCCGGCAATTATAGGTTTGTTGAAAGTTCCATATTCAAATAATTTTGAAGGTAATACCCTTTCAAAAGCTTTCTGTTTATTTAAGTGTAAAAAAAGAAAATCTGCTTTGTGATATTCGGCTATTAACAAATCTCTATTCATAGGATTAAGCATTTTAACATTTGTCACTTCATTAATCCTTATTTCTTCCAGAAGCTTATGTTTAGCTCCACCATCGCCAATAACAATAAAATCGAATTTGCCTTCAAGTGCTTTTGCAGCTAAAGGCAATACAATATCAAGACCTTGTCCTTCTCCAATATTCCCTGCATAAAGAATTGTTTTCTTCTCCTTTTCTTTTGAACTATTTACAATATTTTGATTTAAAAAAACATCGTCTATCCCATTGGTGAAAAATGAAAAAGTGCTTTTATCAAATTTTTTAAAATAGCTTTCAAATCCTTTAGATACTAAATTGATGTGATTGGCCCTGCTAAATGTATAATGCTCTATTGGTTTTAAAAAAATATTTAACCCAAACTTTATCACCGAATTTTTAAATATATCCATGATGGTTTCTCTAAAAATATCTCTAATGTCCAGATACAATTTAGCCTTATTTTTTTGAGCAATTCTGGCCCCTAAAAATGCTGTAAACAATCTGGAAGAAGAAGCATACACCAAATCATAATTTCCTTTTTTCGAAATTTTTATCGCTTCAAAATAAAACTCTTTAAATGATTTTATTTGACCCAAAAAACCACTTTTGTGATTTGGAATTTTAATGCGGTATATCTTTAAATTTTCACCTATGTTTTCAACTTTTTTAGCAGTAACCTGATATGAATCGTATCTATTGGGCTGCGTCGTAATTACATCTACCTTATCATCAGATTGAATCATTTTAGTCACTTCTTTAAATAAAGAAGTATTTCTAAAAGACCCAGCACACAAGTCTGGTTCAAAATAGTAGGTTAAAAATAATATTTTCATATGTAGCTTTTTATTATTTTTCATTGGTCATAAGTAATTCGCATATCATCAATGGAATTTGGTACGAGTTTCCGTTATGCTCATTTTATATATATATTTGTGTTTCAAGCGTGGTTTTAAAAAAAACTTTTATTTTTTGGGCTTGTGTTGTTTTGTTAAAACCCAGGGCGTACTCATAGGTTTCTAATTCAATTTTAATTAGATGGTCACTAAACCGCATGTGAATGTGCTCATCACAAAGTTCAATTTCATTTTCACCAATCTTCAAATTTTTAATGTTTGGATGTAAATGAAAAAAGGCGATTTGCACTTCATTGGTTTCTTTGGAAAGTGAATCATTTATAATAACCCTATCTTCCTTAACAGTGAATTTTCTGGTGTGAAAAATCCCTTTGTTTTGATAGCCATTATGAGTTGCTTCCACAAAATTTTCTTCTTCTTTAAACTTGACTATTTTTGCGCGTTTTGCCACTCTAAACCCTCCCCAAACCTGGGTTTGTTCCTGGCTTCCTATTTTCACGGTGTTGTGTGAGGCTGTTTCTCTTTCCAACTGTCTTTGTGCATTTTTTTCATAAGTAGAAATCCCAAGGTCTACAATTACAGGTTTTTTATTCACGTGTAATTCAAAACTAAAAGTATCTGAATGTACATGTCCTGGTTGATATGTTGGACCCACATTACCTACATCTACAAAAAGCTGGTACGTTTTCAATTTAAACATTCTATAGCCAGAATCTGAGAGTTTTATTGAAGCCCAATGCATACCTAATTTTTCCGCATATTCAAACAACTGCATTGATGTTGGCGCAATACCGTATGCACTATCGTTTACCATAGGTATATTCCCACAATTAAATGTAATTGACGCTAACCATGGCAACATTTTTGAAGCCGTATCTTTTAATGATGAAAGCAAATTATCTTGTTTCCAACTATTTAATTCAGCCAACTGTATACAATCTAATAGACGATGTAACAGTATTTGATGATACATAGGCGACAATTCAAAGTGTGCGCCATCATTTAAAATTTGTTCTTTTAGTTCCTCAAATAATATTTTTGTTGCCTTATAATACAAAATTTCATCCTTAAAGTAATAAGCGCCAAAAAACAAAGAAAAACCATTCTCTAACAAATGATTTCCCAACAAATGATATTCTATGTTGTGTGCTAAAATTTGATAATGATTATACAACACCTGATTTATGCCCCTATCTACAATGTTATTTTTTGATAAAAATTTAATCCAGTTTATGCCTCTTAAAGAAATAGGGTACGGTTCTTTACCGTCTTTTAACCCTAAATCATTTTTTATATAATCATTTATCAATCCTAAACCCTCTACAACTTTATTATTTTCTTGATTTAAAAAATCAAAATAATTTAGGTTGTAAGTCCAGAGTTTGCCAAAATTATGATGATTCCAATTTATTCCATCTTCAAAAGTGAGCTCAAAATTTAGAAAAGTAAAGTTTTTTTCATCTTTATAACTAATCGGATAATAAAATGAGTTTTCCCAATTCAAGGGCGTCACTTCTGACCTTACTAATTTGTCATAATTTTTCTTAAAAAATCGATTTCTGATACCATAAAACAAACGATAACCTAATTGTTTGGGCTGAAGGTATTTTATGGTGTTAAAAAGTAAGTTTATTTTATGGCTATCCATTTTCCTTGCTTGAGAGACTCTATGGCAGCGAAAGAGGCTTTGGTTGTATTTACAATTTCATCAAAAGGAATTATTGGATTCCCTCCTTTTTGTTGTTGTTCAATTAATGTGTTGAACTGATTGTAATGCCCTTTGTCTTGTTTTGACGAACTATCAGACGCTCCTTTAAAACCGAAAGTTTTTAATTTTCGCCAGTTATCCATAATCATCGTGCGTTCTTGCGAAAAAACCTCCAAACGTTCTTTAGCATAAGCCTTAGATCCATTGGAAAAATAATTGATAACCGCATTTGTTCCGTTTTCGTATTTTAACAAAATACTTGCATTGTCGGTATTTTCTTGTGGGTTTGAACCCATCGCATTCATGCATACTGCAATTACTTTACTCCCTGCTAAATAAGTACATAAATCAATATAATGACAGGCCTCCCCAATAATTCTTCCACCGCCTACTTCCATATCTTGTACCCAAACATTTGCAGGAATAAAACCAGCATTCATAGTTGCTATAATATTCATTGGGGTATTGTCATTACCCAAAAGGGATTTCATTTTTTTAGCTAAAGGTGCAAAACGCCTATTGTAACCAACTGATACATTTACATTATTTTTATGATATTCCTCAATAATTACGTCCAACTCAATTTTTGCAAGTGCCAATGGTTTTTCAACAAATACACTTTTTCCGGCTTTTAAGGTTTCTAACACCATTGGGGCATGCATATTATGTTTTGTCGTAATAAATACCAAGTCTATCTCCGTATCATTTAATATTTCTTTATAATTGGTAGTTGAATTAACAACCTTATATTTTTTTGCCATTGTGGTAGATGATAAACCACCTGAACTGGCAATGTATTTAATAAATGCGTTTAACTTTTTTAAATTTGGAAGAATTGTTGCACTTGTAAAATTACCGGCTCCTATTATTCCGATTACTCCCTTCTTTCCTTCAAAAGATTTTTGAGTAATGGCTACCGTAGATGTGGGTTCTTCAGTTGCGTTGTATTCTAAAATAGATGCAATTGACTTTGAGTTCCCCATTTCTCCATAAATTTTTTGATAATCGATCAATGGAATACGCTCTGTAATTAGAGGCTTTACATTTAAAACCCCTTTTGACATGGCGTTTAATACGGCTTCAAAATTTCTTTTTTCTGTCCAACGTACATATCCTATAGGATAATCTATGCCTTTGTTTTCATAGTCCTCATCATATCTTCCTGGACCATAAGAACACGATACTTGAAATGTAATTTCTTTTTGATAAAAATCGGCTCGACTTATGTCTAATCCTATTACGCCCACAAGCACTACCCTACCTAATTTTCTGCACATTTTAGCAGATTGCGCTATAATTTCATTGCTTTTATTAGATGCCGTAATCACTACGCCATCAGCGCCGATACCATTTGTATAGGTTTCAACAAACTTCACTTGATCCGTTCCATCTCCAGGATTTATAGCAATAATTCCTTTTTCTTTGGCAATTCTAATTTTTTCAGGATCGAACTCAAAACCTATCACATTACAACCGTTTGCCTTTAAAAGCTCTGCTGTTACCAAGCCAATCAAGCCTAACCCAATAACCACAATGGTCTCTCCAAAAGTTGGGTTCAACAAACGTATTCCTTGCAACCCAATAGACCCAATTACTGTAAAAACGGCTTCTTCATCGGTAACATTGTCTGGTATTTTGGCCACTAAGTTTTTTGGAACCAACACATATTCTGCATGATTTCCATTGGAAGCTACACGATCTCCAATATTAAATTCAATTACACCTTTACCTATAGCCACAACTTCTCCTACATTGCAATATCCTAAAGGCAAAGGCTGGCTTAATTTGTTAAAAACCGCATCCAAAGTTGGCTTTAACCCATCTGTTTTAATTTTATCCAACACCATCTTCACCTTGTCGGGTTGTTGTCTGGCTTTTTGAAGAAAATTAGCCTTCCCGAATTCAACCAACATTTTTTCTGTACCTAAAGAAACCAATGTCTTGGTTGTTTTTATAAGTACACTTCCTGCTTTAATTATTGGTACTGGGACTTCTTCAAGTATGGTATCCCCCTTTTTAAGATCTTGTATGATTTGTTTCATGAGTTTAAATTTTATTATTAACGGTAACAGATTGCTGCCTGCTGCTAGGTAAGTACACCATTAATTATTCTTTTAGGCGTCAAAATTTGTTTTGACCGATTCATTGTATGAATTCAAGTTTTATCTTTTAATATAGACTCGTTTTTTCTTCTCTATTTGGGTAATTTATCAATACCGCTTTATATTTTCCCTTAAAAACGAATAAGCTTCCCGCAGCTGCACCAATTACTTTAAATTTAGCGATTAATGATTTTATATGTTCCAAATTACCGGCACCACCTAAAATAGTTATGGGTGTATCACATAAATCTCTTATTATTTCAGCCAATTCAATGTCATATCCAAGCATTTTCCCATCGTTATCAATTGAATTCACAATAATTTCCCCAACCCCTATTTTGTTTAATTCTATAACAAATTCTTTTAATTTTCTTTTAGATTTTTTTTTACCATTCATTGTGTATAAATCGTAACCACCCAACATTTTTCTCCTCACATCTAAAACAACAACAACACTCTGAACTCCTACAGCTTCGCCAATTTCTTTGCATAGCATTGGGTTTTCTATGATTGCGGATGATAATGCCACTTTTTCAGCACCCAGACTGATAATTTTTTTTGCCTGCTCAACAGTTGAGACGCCACCTCCATAGCAAAATGGCATACGGCATTCAACAGCCAGGTTTTTTATCAAATTAAAATCAGGTCCTCTATTTTCTTTTGATGCATCAATATCTAAAACCATTAATTCATCAACTTCTTTTTCATTGAATATTTTTACTGCATTAATTGGATCTCCAACGTATTTTGGATCCTTAAAATTTACGGTTTTTACGAGTCCCTTATTATGAACTAAAAGGCAAGGAATAATTCTGGATCTTAACATAACTCTAATTTTGCAAAATTTTCCAGAAGCTGAATTCCATTACTATGGCTTTTTTCTGGATGGAATTGCATCCCAAAAATATGATGATCATAAATAGAAGAAGCAAAATTAATTCCATAATGACAGGTACTTAATACATTCTTTTCTTCATCACAATCATAATAATAACTATGAACAAAATAAAAGCCTTGTTCTTTATCTACCTTGTCAAATATTTTATGATTGTTGTTATCGCTAATATTGTTCCAGCCCATATGTGGCAAATAAGGTTTTGATTGAATCCTTGAAATATCAAATTTTTTTACTTTCCCTTTAATCCAGCCGAGACCTTTTAAATTTCCTTCTTCACTTGAATCAGCCATAATATGCATCCCAATACAAATGCCTAAAATGGGTGTTTTTTTTATAAGCACTAACTCATCTAACTTATCCTTTAATCCTGATTCCAATAATTGTTTCATACATTCATCAAAAGCACCTACCCCTGGCAAGATTAACTTATAAGCAGATTCCAACTCTGCCGGATTGTTAATTATTTTACATTCGATATTTAATCGCTTATAAATATTTGCGATTGCCTGAATATTCCCAGATCCATAATCAACTATTCCAATCATCTTTTTCCGCCTTTTTCCAAACCTAACAAACGCATTAATTTTGCACCTACATTATAAATGCTTTCTTGAGATTTATAATCTTTATATGTTTTATTGGGCGCATCCATATATGATTGAAGTTCTTCAATTGTAATTCCTAATTTTGTAGCCACATATTCAAAATCCTGTCCAATGGTTTTTGGGTCATAAGCTGGACTGGTTAATTTTTCCAAAGCTTCTTCTCTCGTCATTTGGCCGGTGAGAATTAAACTGGAATACTGTACTTTTCGGGTATCAAATCCGAATTTTTCCGGCAACCAATACGATTCATAAAATCTTGTAAATCGCGATTCAAAATGCTTTTGGGGATATTTCTGATACCCAAATTTATCTACCAAAAATTGCATCGCTTCATCTTTATGGTAAGGAACAAAGTCTAAGGGCCTTATTAATTTAATTCCTTTAATATAGGGTAAATAAATCTTATGCCACAAAATATTAGATACGGGATAATCTTTTAATTTGCCTGATCCATGTATTTTGTAAATATCTTTCAACTGAATAGAATCAGATTGGTAATACATCCATTCTAAAGGATTTCTAACACATTCTGTTGCATAATTACCTCCTGTAAGAATGTATTTAATCTTATGCTTTGAAGCAAATTTATACATGGTTGCAAAAAAGGCATGGTCTTGCGGGACATCTACATGGGGAACACCCGATTTAAAAAATGCCAATTGTAAATCTTTGATCTCTTCCCAATTTATGACTTCTGTATATAAATCCAACCCTAAACCATCTACCAAACGTTCTATATTATTTACAGCTATTTGAGAATTCCAGCCAGCATCTACATGAAAAACTAAAGGCCGCAAGCCATATTTTTCTTTCATTACATATAATAAATAAGAGCTGTCAATTCCGCCACTCATTCCCATCAAACAGTCAAAGTCTTTACCTTTACCTTCTTTTTTAATTTTGGCAATAATTTCTTTTAATGCTTTATCTCCTTTTTCATCGGTATGCCAATTAGGCAAAATGTCCTTATAGTAAGTATTGCAATGGTCACAAAATCCTTTTTCATCGAAGGTTATTTTTGAATCGGTGGTGTCCATTACACAGTTAGTACAAATTTGATATTCCTTTTCTTCCATTTTTAAATTCCTTTTATATATTTTCTATACTCTTTATGAGCTTCTTTTGAAAATTTCCATTTTAACTTTCCCGGGAGTTTGTCAGTAGTAGCATGCATAAGGTGAGTCAATTTTATTGATGGTTCATAAAATATTTTATATCCCTTATCTGATAATTGCTTGCTTAAAAAGAACTCTTCATACATCAAAAATGTTGGGGACCATAATTCATTAAATAACTCAAAAAACTTAGGCGTTAAAATATAACAAGCGCCATAACCTTGATAAATTTCTTGAGCAACTTCATGCTGGGCTTCATCATTTCTATCTGTAAATGATTTTGTCAACTCCGCCAATTTAATTATTATCTTGGCAAATACATAATTAAAATGATAAACATCATATACAAACTCCCTTATTATACTTATTTTTTCTATCACATGAGGGTTTTGATGAAATCCATCTGCTGTAATTATATTTGGAGAAATGACAGGATATTTAGATAAAATATTTTTATTTTCTTGTATTGCTTCGTAAAAATTTTTTGGAAAAAGCACATCATTATTTCCTGCTACAATACAATTAATATCCAAGTGATTTTTTCTTAAATAATTTATCCCTAAATTTAGACCATTAAAATATCCGATATTTTCTTTACTAAAAACAATATCTACATTTTCATATTTATCGTTAATCACATTTAATTCTTCTATATCTTCATGGTCTGAATCATTATCTACAACTACAATGCGAAATAATCCATTATTAAAAGCTTGTATTGAATCTATCGCATCTTTAGTGAATTTCGCATTATTATAATTCGTAAACACAAAACCTATTTTCATAAAACATTCCTATTTTTAATGTAATTAATTTTTAAAATAACTACCAATACTACTATTGACCCAAATATACTCTTCCAAATGAATAAACTTATAATAAATGATGTGTAAAAATAACCTAACATTATTCCAAAAAAAGGTATTGTCCATAATGGTTTTTTAGAACTAAGCAACGTGTAAAAAGAAAAATTTGTTAAAATACCGGTACAAAAAAAGAAAAACATGCTTCCTAAAATTCCAAAATCAGAAATAGTTCCTCTAAAAAAAGTATAAATATTTGTTACAAAAATGTTTTTATAGGAAAAATACTCATCAAAAACCCCTGGAGGCACTATAGTAGTATCACCCAAAGCTTTAAATATTGCCATAAAAGTATAAAATCCATTCTGGTAATATTTATCAACATAATATCCCTGGGAATTTTTAAATACATGAAAACTAAACCAATCAGAAAATGCGTAAATATGACCAAAAGTATATGAATTAATATTATATTTTAAACTACTATATAATTCACTGCCATCTAATTCATAAAGACCTCTTGTCATGAAAGAGAAAAACATAATAAAGACTAAAGAAATAAATATTATTAGAATTGCCTTATTTGTTTTTTTGTTTGTTAATTCAAGATTGTTTTTAAAAATACGCGATATTAATATCCCTGAAAAAAAAAATATAACTGACAGTAAAATTGTTCCTTTTGCGGATTGAGTAAGAGTTATAAAAGTTGATGGAAATAAAGTTATTAATAATAATTTATTTCTTTTAAAAGTGTTTTGTATTCCACTACCTAAAATAATGCCTCCTAAAATAGTTAAAGCATAATTTAAAACATTTGCTAATTGAGAATAAATATTTATTATTATTTCATCATTATATCTGTTAACTAGATATTGATTTGAACTAATATAAAAATTATTAATAAAATCAAAAATGGCAAATCCCTGTATTTTTAAATCAATTAGCAAACAAATTAATATTATAAAAAAAAGCAAATAACATATTTTTATTAAATAAGAATTCTTAAATAATGTTTTAGGTGATTTTAACTTTTGACTATTTTTAGTTAATGCGATTTGCCAATTAAACATCAGAGACGATAATGAAAAAAATAAAGTACAAAAAAAAATAAAAGCAATTGAATAAGCATTAACAGGTACTTCAAAAAGGAAAACTAATGGAAAAAATGTATAAGCAAACCAAAAAAAACAAAACAGTGATGCGGGAAATATAAATGACTTTACCCACCTTCCAACAAGATATCCATTTAATAATATAGCTAAACTAAAAAAAATTGAAATAAGTTTTTCAAATATTTCCATACTATTCATTAGTTACAAATTTAAAAATATTATACTTTTTAATTATCAATATTAACAGCATAACCTCACTCAGAACAAAACTAATTGCCGCACCGAAAACCCCTATGAAAAAAGTAAGTGACAAAGTAATTATCACACTTAACATTCCAACTAAAAATATAGATTTAAAAAAATATTTTCTTTCACTTAAAAAATTTAATCCAGCACTACCAAACATAAAGTTAGAAATACCAAAAAAAACAGCTAAATTCATTATTAAAAACAACGAAATTATATTGTATTTTTGAGGATAATCATCAAACAAAACGGTGTAATTGTTAACAACTAGAAAACTCAAAATAATAACAATTGAAATAATAACTAGGGCAATTAATTGAGGTTTAGTTTGTCTTTTAATTATTTCAAAATTTTTTAAATTTGGACTTGTAAAGTTTTTAATTTGATGTACCACCTTAGGAAAGAAAAATTGATTCATAGGTCTTGTCATGGCTTGCACCCCCTTAACCAACTTTTCTGATATGGAATATGCTGAAATCATACTAGGGTTAATTGCCATTATTGCCAATAATAAAACGTTAAAATCTCTATATAAAAAAACAGACATATTACCAAAAAATATTTCATAACCTTCTTTCAAGTATTCTTCAATATCAGTAAATTTTGGAAGATTAAACTTGATTTTCAAAAAAAAATAAATAAAAAACAAGGACAGTAAACCACCAATTATAAAACTAAAACCAATTATTATAGGAACATTAATATAATCCAATGGGGCTTTAATAAAAATTAGAATCATTACAAAACATAACAATCTACTAAAAATGGTAAAAATAGATATGTAAATATTTTTTTCCATCCCTTGATAAAACCACAAAGATTGGAAAATGTAGCTCAGAGGAACCAACATCCATGACATTAAAATTATATGAATATTATCCTCCAAGAAAAAGGACACCAAAAACAAAACAAAAATACAACATAAAAACAAGAAAAGGCGTGTAAAAAGAATCGTATTGAATATTTTGGATATTATTATCTTATCCCTATTCAAATTCATTCCAATAATCTTAGAAACACCATTAATTTCAAAACTATAAATAACTAGACTTAATACAAAAACCGACACCCCCTCGGTAACCGTTAATCTAGAAAATAATTGTGCGCCAATTATTTTTAATATATACGGAAAAATCAATAATGGTAATAAAGCATTAGATATTTGTATAGCATATAGAGAAAATATATTTATGTAGTCTTTTTTTATCATTTATTTTTACATTGTGATTTGAATATGAAAACAACCATAAAATTATTATTTCTAATTCTACAAAAATCTAAAACTATTTTTTCTTCGGTAATTTCAATATTTATTTTTTAAACTCATTTTAAGCCACTAGAAACATTATGATATCAGCTTTTTCTAACACCTCAATAACTTATTTCCTTCAAAATTCGTTTCCCATTCAGAAGACCAGCACCTATAGAAAAAACTTAATAAAAAACCAACCCATTAAAACCCCCTTTCGCTTTTCCAAAATATTCTTTTTTTTAAACAATATTGGTTTGGCATAACTCCAATTAAAGGCATTTCTTTTTTTTATAAAGATTGCGACATTTCATATCAGCTGTAACGAAAATCAATTCTTGCTATTGACAGATCCATAAGGACAATACAAACAAAGTGGTATTTATATTGAATATTTTTTATCTCCAAAAGTAATTTTAATTATTCATTTTCGACTTAAGTACAGATTTAGGGAATCCTTCCAATATGCAATATCAACATTATAAGTTTCTTTAATTTTAGTTTTATCCAATATACTGTAATGCGGTCTTTTGGCTGCAGTAGGATATTGGGATGTGGATATGGGGTTTACGTAGCAATTGGTATTGGAGTATTCAAAAATAGCCTTGGCAAAATCGTACCAGCTGCATACACCTTCATTTGCATAATGAAATACTTCAACACCCTCATTTTTAAATTTTGGCAAAATTTCCAATATTGTTTTTGCCAAATCAACTGCATAAGTGGGCGTTCCTATTTGGTCATAAATAACACCCAATTCTTCTTTTTCGTTTCCTAAACGAAGCATGGTTTTAACAAAGTTGTTGCCAAAGCTGGAATAGACCCAGGACGTACGAATAATAATTGAATTGCATGGGTTTATTTTTTGCAGCGCCAATTCCCCTGCTAATTTTGTACTGCCATACACGCTTTGTGGGTTTGGTTTATCGGTTTCGGTGTAAGGCTTGTGATTTGTGCCATCGAACACATAGTCCGTTGAAATATGAATGAACTTACAATCATATACTTTGGCTGCTTCCGCCAAATATTGCACCGCTAAACGGTTTATTTTATCGGCCAACTTTGGTTCGCTTTCTGCCTTGTCAACAGCAGTATAAGCTGCACAGTTTATAATAGCCGTAATTTTATTTTCCTGAATAAATAAGGCAATCGCCTTTTTGTCGGTAATGTCCAAAGTGGCTACATCCGTATAGAAAAAATGATGTTGCGAGTAACTTGCTTCCAATTCCCTTATTTCGGAGCCTAATTGTCCGTTAGCGCCTGTTACTAAAATGTTATACATATAAATTTATGGTTTCTTTAAAATATTCTGCATCCTCAAAAACTGGTTGTATCAAATCTTTTGGAGAAAGTTGTAAAGCCTCTCCTTTTATTTTCCAGTCTATGCCAATTGTTTTGTCGTCAAAGGCAATGCCTCTTTCACTCTCAAAACTGTAATAATTGTCCACCTTATAAGCAAAAATGGCTTCCTCACTTAATACCACAAAACCATGTGCAAAACCTCTTGGAACCAATAGTTGTTTTTTGTTGTCTTCTGTTAATTCAACGGCTACATGTTGTCCGAATGTTAGAGAACCTTTGCGAATGTCAACGGCTACATCCAATACACTTCCTTTAATCACCCGCACCAATTTGGTTTGGGCATAAGGTGGTAACTGATAATGCAAACCGCGTAAAACGCCAAAAGTAGATTTTGATTCGTTGTCCTGACAAAAATCAATGTTGAAGCCTAAAAATTCCTCTAATTTATCTTGTCGGAAGGTTTCGATAAAATAACCTCTATCATCACCTCTTATTGAAGGTTCAATTATTACAACATCGTGTATGGCTGTTCTGGTAAATTTCATTTTTTTTGTTGTGTTATCAAGTCATTGTGAAGTTTTTGGAAAAAACTGTGGCAATCTATTATTTATTAAGTATCAATTACAATTTAATAATTATCATTTTTACATGTTTTTACACACTCCTACCCCTCTATAGAGGGGAATTAATTGTGGTAAATTATTAATTGTTAATTATCAATTGCCATTTACCTTTTCCCATCGCAAAGGCTTAATAAATATTGCCCATAGCCATTCTTTTTCAAGGGTTCTGCCAATAACAATAGTTGTTCTTTGGAGATATAGCCCATATTAAAGGCGATTTCTTCTAGACAGGCCACTTTTAACCCTTGTCGGTTTTCTATGGTTTGAATGTAGTTGGAGGCTTCCAGCAAACTTTCGTGCGTACCGGTATCTAACCAAGCATATCCTCTTCCCATTAATTCCACTTTTAAATTTCCATGGGTTAAATATTCTTGATTTACGGTGGTAATTTCTAATTCTCCCCGATTACTGGGTTTTACATTTTTAGCAATCTCTATCACACTATTTGGGTAAAAATAAAGTCCGACCACTGCGTAATTGCTTTTTGCTTTTAATGGTTTCTCCTCAATACTTAAGGCGTTTCCATTTTGGTCAAATTCAACCACGCCGTAGCGCTCAGGATCTTGAACATAATATCCAAAAACGGTAGCATATTGTTTTTCTTTGACTCTTTTTACCGATTTTTCCAATAATTTTGAAAAGCCGTGACCATAAAAAATATTGTCGCCCAATACCAAACAAACATCATCATTTCCAATAAATTCTTCTCCTATAATAAAAGCCTGAGCCAAACCATCAGGTGAAGGTTGTTCTTTATAAGAAAATCGCATTCCTATATCCGAACCATTTCCAAGTAATTCAATAAACCTTGGCAAATCGGTTGGTGTTGAGATAATCAATACTTCTTTAATACCAGCCAACATTAACCCAGATAACGGATAATAAATCATCGGCTTGTCATTAATCGGCAATAATTGTTTTGATGTGGCTTTTGTAAGTGGGTATAATCTTGTTCCTGAGCCACCGGCTAAAATAATTCCTTTCATATACTAACTATTATATTGTTTATGATAGTATTCCTGATAATCACCGCTTACTATATTGTTCAACCACACTTCATTGTTCATATACCAGTCTATTGTTTTTTCTATCCCTTCTTCAAATTGAAGTGAAGGTTTCCAGCCAAGTTCTTTAGATATTTTTGTGGAATCTATTGCATATCGCATATCATGTCCAGCCCTATCTGTAACATAGGTTATTAATTTTTCAGAAGTACCCAGTTCTCTTTCTAATTTTTTATCCATCACTTTACAAATAACTTTTATCAAATCTATATTTGTCCATTCATTAAATCCACCGATATTGTAGGTGTCTCCAATTTTTCCTAGATGAAAAACCAAATCAATTGCTTGTGCATGATCTTCTACATACAACCAATCCCTTATATTTAAACCCTTTCCATAAACAGGTAATGGTTTGTTGTTTTTAATATTATTAATAAACAATGGAATCAGCTTTTCAGGAAATTGGTTTGGTCCGTAATTGTTAGAACAGTTGGTAATTACAATTGGCAATTTAAAAGTGTTACTATATGCTCTAACAAAATGATCAGAACTTGCTTTTGCAGCAGAATAAGGAGATTTAGGGTCGTAAGGGGTGTTTTCTAAAAAGTAACCTTCTTTTCCCAATGAACCATAAACTTCGTCTGTTGAAATATGGTAAAATAATTTATTTTCATAATTATCTTTCCAACTTTCTTTTGCATGGTTTAACAAAGTTAAAGTTCCCATAATATTGGTTTGTGCAAACTCAAATGGATTTATGATTGATCTGTCCACATGTGATTCTGCAGCCAAATGAATTACGGCATCTATTTCATACTTTTCAAATATTTCTTTCACATGCGCCAAGTCACAAATATCACCTTTGACAAATTCATAATTGGGTGCATTTTCAATTTCTTTTAAATTTTCCAAATTGCCTGCATAAGTCAATTTATCCATATTTATGATTTTATAATTAGGATATTTCTTCACAAATAAATTTACCACATGGCAACCTATAAATCCCGCGCCTCCTGTTATTAAAATATTTTTCATTAGCTTACTTATTTATCCCACAAAAATCCAGCACTACTTTGTCTTTCGTAATTTCAAGATCTTTAAACTCTTTATGCGCCACGAGAAAAACAATGATATCCGCTTTTTCTACAGCTTCTTTGTAATTGGTTAATTTAAACACCTTATTTTCTTTTATATTGGGCTCTACAATAAAATATTCACCATTATTATCATTTTGCAATACTTTTTGTGCAATGTATTTTGCAGGAGATTCCCGTAAATCGTCGATATTGGGTTTAAACGCCAAGCCCATAATGGCAATGCTGGGTTTGTGCCCGTGCTGCAATTCAAACTTTAATTTTTCATTTTGTATTTTCTCTGCGCACCAAAAAGATTTGTAGTTATTAATTTCACGCGCTTTTCCAATAATTTTAGATTCCATAGGGTAATCAGAGACAATAAAATACGGATCAACAGCGATGCAATGTCCGCCTACCCCACAACCCGGCTGTAAAATGTTTACGCGTGGGTGTTTGTTTGCCAAATGAATGAGCTCCCATACATTGATCCCTGCCTTATCACATATTAGTGACAGTTCATTTGCAAAGGCTATTTGCACATCTCGTGAAGAGTTTTCCACCAATTTACACATTTCTGCCGTTCGGGCATTGGTTTTATGTAATTCGCCTTTTACAAACTGGCTGTAAAACGCTATTGCTTTTTCGGTCGCTGCTTCGTTAACGCCCCCAATTACACGGTCGTTATGAACCAATTCATACATCACATTGCCTGGCAATACGCGTTCCGGGCAATAAGCGATGTGCAATTTATTTGTTAATTCCGGTCTTTCCGAATAAATATAATTCATCATTTTTTCGGTAGTTCCCACAGGAGAAGTCGACTCAATAATGTACAAATCACCTGCTTTCAATAAATGAAGTATGGATTTGGTTGCCGCTTCCACATAAGAAATGTCTGGTTCATGATTTCCTTTAAAAGGCGTTGGCACCACTATTAAATAAGTACTTGCTTCAACAGGTTTTGTGTCGGCTTTTAAATAGCCTTCCTTTACTGCCTTAGCCACCGCTATATCTAATGATGGCTCAATGATATGAATTTTACCCGCATTGATGGTATCTACTGCGTGTTGATTGATATCAACGCCATGGACAGGTATGTTATTATTTGCTATTAAAGCTGAGGTGGGCAGACCGATGTAGCCTAATCCTATTGTTACTACTTCGGGTACGGATTGCGTTGATTTAAGCGGATTGCGCTGATTTTGTGTATTGTTTTCTGTGTTCATTGTTTTAGTAGGTATTGATAAAGCGTTTCCATTGAAGACTGCTTTCTCCAAAATTTATAAGTAATCCAACTTTAAAATTTGTTGCTTTTAAATAATTGATTAATTGTGATTCACCTGTTTGATGCATAAATGCGGTGCTTTTAAGTTCGACAATAATATGATCAAAACATAGAAAATCTGCTTTAAAATATTTTTTCAAGGGTTTCCCTTTATAATAAATTGGAATCTTTTTTGGCATTCGAAATTGATTTGTTGGTTTTCCATTTCCTGCTCCAATGCTTCCTGATAAACTGATTCTAAAAATCCACTTCCCATTTCCCGATGCACCGTCATACAAGCCCCTATTATTTTGAAGGTTTCCTCTTTATATAATAATTCGTGTTTCATTAATTGGAGTAATCTTTTTTCATAGCTATATCTTTGATAAATTTTATAATCCGTGTAATTCTTTAATCATCTGTATAATCCGTGAACACGCCTTTCCATCACCATAAGGATTGTGCAACGCGCTCATTTTTTGGTAAAGGTCAGTATTTTTTAATAATTTAGTGGTTTCTTCCACTATTTTTTTAGTGTCTGTGCCCACTAAAATAACCGTACCTGCATCTACTGCTTCAGGGCGTTCGGTAGTATCACGCATCACCAAAACGGGTTTTCCCAAACTTGGTGCTTCCTCTTGCACACCGCCACTGTCGGTAATAATCAAATACGATTTGTTCATTAACCATACAAATGCCGGATAAGATAACGGTGCCATTAGTTGAATGTTTTTTACATCCTCCAACAGCTCATACACGGGTTTTTGCACATTTGGGTTTAAATGTACCGGGTAAATGATTTGGGTGTTGGGGTTTTCCAATGCTATTTGTTTTAAGGCACTGCAAATATTGATAAATCCTTGTCCGTGATTTTCTCTTCTATGCCCTGTCACTAAAATTAGCTTTTTTGAAGGGTCAATTTTTGTTTTTAATACTTCAATTTCAACATCCTCTATGCTATCAACTTTAGAAACGCTGTGCAATAAAGCATCAATTACCGTATTTCCTGTAACAACAATTGCTTCCTTTTTTATATTCTCCTGCAATAAATTTTCTTTCGAGGCTTTTGTTGGTGCAAAATGGATGTCGGTAATTCTACCTGTAATTTGTCGGTTCATTTCTTCAGGAAAAGGAGACCATTTGTTATGGGTTCTTAAACCTGCTTCTACATGGCATACTTTGGCCCCTGAGTAAAAGGCTGCAATACTTGAAGCCATTGTAGTGGTGGTATCTCCGTGCACATACACATAATCCGGTTTAAATTCTTCTAAAATTGGTTTTAACCCATTTATAATATCCCCTGTTAAAGAATATAGATTTTGATTGGGTTTCATTAAATCCAAATCGTAATTTGGCGTGATTTCAAAAAATTCCAACACCTGATCCAACATTTCACGATGCTGTGCGGTTACACAAACTCGTGTTTCAAATGCTTCTGTTTCCTTTTGAAACGCTTTTACCAAGGGAGCCATTTTTATGGCTTCCGGTCTTGTTCCAAACACGATTAAATTTTTTATCATTTTGTTAACTTTTGATTTTCGCGGATTAACGCGGATTGCATAGATTATTTAAAAAAGATTACACGGATTTAAAAAGATTACACGGATTATCGCGGATTGCACGGATTATTTTGTGTTAGGGTCGTGCGGTCTTGCAGTCGTGCAATTCCGATATTTATTGAGACTGCATAGCAGGATCTTTTAAACAGTCAACCGCTTCAAATTTCCTGACCGCTATTATAATTTACCAAGCAATTCTTTAGGGTCTATATTCAATTTTGAGAAAGCAAACCATAGTTCGACAGGCTCACTACACGTTTTTTCCCTAAGTCCTTTAAGGAGGCGCCTATATGATATACCTCTGTTTCATCGATAATCAAAAATCGATCGTGTGATTTGTTAAATTCAACTACTTCAATAGGTTCATATTGCTTGTTAAACCGCTCTAAATCGAGCTGCAACTGTTTGGTATTGTTTTTTGTGTAAATAACCACCTTTACTCCTTTTTCTCTTTTTGACAACTGTAGTAAAACCGTTTCGTCTATGTAATTATCAAAAAGCAGTATTGATTTCTTTGCAGACTTCATAATTTTAGCAACAAAAACGTGTGCGTCAAACAATTGTCCGTCATAGAAAATGCCTTGATTGGGAGGAAGATTTGTGTTTAGTAAAAACTCTATTTTATGGTCATGTTCAAATAGCTTTTTTTCCATATTTTCAATTCTATCCTGAATGACGTAGCCTTTCAATAAAT
>Ga0210041_1001575_pt1 | contig 21283 bp, 25 predicted proteins | sample CryGeymeta201503_FD_183973 | JGI IMG/M metagenome (GOLD analysis project Ga0210041, IMG submission 183973) | Groundwater microbial communities from Crystal Geyser aquifers in Utah, USA - Crystal Geyser metaG 2015-03 (SPAdes) (version 2) | ecosystem: Environmental > Aquatic > Deep subsurface >... | reverse complement strand
TGCGTTTGCGCGTTTGCGCGGTGCGCATTGGCCCACATGGGGGGCCTTTTCGGCGGTTTCGCCAGCTTAACGGTGGTTAACTGGGTGGTGTAATTGTGCGCGGGCGCGTGGGCGCGTGGGGCCACTATTCGCCGCATTTTACTAAGATTGCGCAGTTTAATGTACTGGGTAGTACAGTATATATTTTGGCGACCCCAGAGTTTACCTATATAAGTGACTGCTAATATAAGTTACGCGCGTTGGCATGAAAAAACACACCTAAAAACAATGCCTTACACGCGTGTACGGCGAAAATTATATCGGTGCAGTATATTGCCAATAAATACAGTAACTTAGCATTAAGACAAAACGAAGCGAAACAATGACAACGACCAAAACCCTTTGCTAAACAGTAGGTTACGCGCGCGTGTTTCGCTGTTTCACTGTTACGCTTTATTTTTAGTGCCTTATATATAATTTACTACTTAACTAGGTACTAGCACACTTCGTGTTAACAAAGTGTTAAAGTCTTGTTAATACTAATTTTCCCCCATTAACTAAAAAAATATTAAACAGCGAAACAACAAAACGGCCGCCCGTAACCCGTTGTTATATATACCCTTTTGGCCCAGAGTGCCGGGTCGCATCGTTTTGCTAGCCCATAACCCATTGTTTATTAAGGTATTTAGACCCACCGTTATAAATAGGGCCAATTTACTTGCATTACCGGGCACAGTGTGCTATGTGCTTGCGCTTGGACTAATACTTGCAAACTCGGCTGGCTTGTGGTAATCGCGCACATGGTGCGGCGCAGCATAGACTAACGTGCGCAGTGCTGCGGTACGTGCGCTAGCTGTTCGACTGTGTTACAATCGCGCCGTCATATGCTGGCAGGCTAATATGCGGTTGCGACACACTCGCACATGGCCGCGCGCGGCAAGGGGCACCATACCCGTACGGTGGAGTATGGCGCTGGGTCATAGTCCCCGTACTCGGATCCTAAAACTGATAGATTACATGTGACTAAGAATTCGTAGCACTCACCACCGGGAGCAGAAATGTCGGAATTCAAGCTGAGCGCCAGGAGTCTTAAAAACATAAGTCGGATCAACTGTGATCTGGCGGCAGTAGTGACCAGAGCGATAAAGATCACAGAAGTGGACTTCGCAGTCATTCAGGGAAGGCGCTTGCTGGAGGAACAGTATGCCCTCTATGGGAAGGGCCGGAGGAGTGAAGACCTGAGAAAGATCAAGGTGCCCGAGTTCTACGCGAGACCCAATGAACGGAAGGTCACATGGGTCATTCGCAGCAAGCACGTTCTGGGAGAAGCGGTAGATGTCGCCCCATACGTAGACGGCAAACTTGACTGGGATGAATCAGGGAAGAAAGGTCTGTGGCCTAAGATAGCCTCAGCGTTCGCCCAAGCGGCGGAGGAGTATGAGCGAGACACTGGCAACAAGGCGGACATAGAATGGGGAGGGAGTTGGAAATCCCCCAAGACAGACAGACCGCACTTCCAGATAAACATAGACTAGGAGTAGGGAGTGACCTACGAAGAAGTAACCGAGATAAAGATGTACCTCTACTCTGCTATCACGGCTACTGTAGGCAGCAACTATGACTTCAATGGAATGTCTGTGCCCCTATTCGGCGTGCCGGTAAGTGCTCTGGTTATGGCGGGAGCGGGAGCTATATGCGCGTTCGCGTGGCCCCGAGATCAGACCACCCGAGTCAATATGTACATGACCATCATAGCCAGCGCGTTCACGGGAGCCGTGTGCGTGAGTGTTATTCCCGCACTACTCCATGAGAGTTGGCCTGAGCCTCTGCAGCCTCCACTAGCGTTCATATTCGGACTAATAATCCCTTGGGTGATGCCCGCGATACGCGACGGGCTGCCCTCCCTAATGAGTGGGCTGAAGTCCGCTCTAATTCGCTTGGCCGGAGGCAAGATTGAATGACTCCCACTACTCTAACTCAGTCAGAATCCCCAGAATCCCCAGAATCCCCAGAAGCTGAAAAAGCATCCAGCAGGCCCGTAGCCGCCCACGTAATCCCGATAATCCTATGTTTTGCGGTCATGGTAGTTCTGTTCGCCGCGGACACGTACGTAGGAGCCGGAGCACTGAGTGGGCTTGTCAGTTCTGTTGCTCTGATAGTTATCTGTATAACTGTTCTGTCGAAGGCGGGGGACATGCCCAGGAGCGTGACGTGCCTGAAGAGTCAGTTCCGAAGGATCTCTCTAGTGCTGGTATCCGCTTGCGCGGTATACTTGGCCGTTGGGCCACTGGTGCACGGAGTACCACCAACGTGGATGATGACAGGATTCTACTGTGGAGTGGCGGCCATGTGCATGACAAGCAACAGTATAGAAAACTGGTGGGAATTCGTAAGCGGCTACCCAGGATGGAGAATACAGAAATGAGCACCTTAGCCATCCGGCTTCTAGTCTACGTAATCATGGGAGTTGTGGGATTTGGCTCGGTGGTCTACATTAGAGGCGTGATTAGGGACAACGCTGAGCTAAGAAAGGCCCAGCTAGAAATGATCCAGAGAGTATCCAAGGCCGAGGAAAACCTGAGCAGGCTAGACAAGTTATCTTCGGATAGGTTTGAAGGACAGCGCTCCATACGTTCAGAGACCAGCGCCATACAGAACAGAATCCAGAATGAGGCCACCGCCAATGAGACTTCTAGGTCTTACCTTCTCACTGTTATTCCTGACGGCGTGCGCATCGCAGTCATTGGTGATGCCTCCCCCGCCTCCCCCGCCGATAGCGGCGCTGGCGGTGCCGACAATAATTGAAGGAGCTCATGTATCGGTTCAGGCAGTGATGCTAGATACGAGAAGCACTACCGGATCATTAGTGTCATTCGCTCTAAGTGCTCAGGCCGCGGTACAGGCGTGTAATCTTGATAAGCAGCTAGCTAAGTCATATTTTGACAAGGAGGCTGCGAGGCCGGCCATTAGACGGTGCTTTCTAGGATTAAGATGTAGGGAGAAGAAGGGTGTCCAAGAATAAGCCAGTCGAGAAGAACTCCGTAGACGAGGCACAGGCCCGCTTCGTTAAAGAGTACATGTTTGACAGAGATCCAATGGCGGCGGCGCTTAGAGCCGGAGTTCCTAGGATCAACGTTAAGACATTTGTAAGCAGGTGGATGGCTGATGCCTCCGTTCTGCAGCAGATAAAGAAAGCCACTGACGAGATCCCAATCGATGAAATGATAACCCCCCAGAGAATCATTGCGGGGTTCATTGACGTGGCGTTCAACGAGCAGTCTCCATTCAGTGCCAGGAATACGGCGCTTAGAGAGTTGGCGACTATTACAGACCTGTACCCGGAGAAAGACAAGGAGCCGCCGGGCAGTAATGGCGTGATTGTCGTTCCTGGAAATCCGGAAGATATCACCGGATGGGAGCAGGTTGCGCAGGTTAGTCAGCAGAGGCTGAAAGAAGATGTCCGAAAGTAGCACTGCCGTCATACCTCACGTAGTGTGGACGCCCCTTCGTGGTTCGCAGACGCTTGCGCTTAGCGCACCTGTGAACCACATTTTCTATGAGGGTACCAGAGGCCCAGGAAAGACAGACGCGCAGCTAATGCGGTTCCGTAGACTGGTCGGTATGGGGTACGGTAGATTCTGGCGAGGAATAATCTTTGACAGACAGTACCGAAACCTAGATGATATAATCAGTAAGTCCCAACGCTGGTTCAGTGGTTTTGGCGATGGCGCTCGATACAGCGGTGCCGGTGGCGGTGGCCGGTGGCTGTGGCCTACCGGCGAGGAGCTACTGTTTCGTCACATCAAGAAAGCGAAGGACTACTGGTTGTACCACGGACATGAGTATCCGTTCATAGGGTGGAACGAGATTACCAAGTATCCTACCGCTGAACTGTATGAAGCTATGATGTCCTGCAATAGAACATCGTTCATTCCGAAGAACTATCCAAAGGGCGATGGCTCACTATTGCCGGAAATTCCGCTGGAAGTGTTTCTGACCGGTAACCCATTCGGACCAGGACATACGTGGGTTAAGCGCAGGTTTGTAGACGTTGCCAAGCCGGGGGAAGTAGTCCGTAAGGCCATAAACGTATTTAATCCCCGCACACAGGAGCGGGAAGATGTAGTTAAGACTCAGGTTAGAATATTCGGATCGTACAAGGAGAATATCCATCTAACGCCAGAGTATGTCGCAGAACTAGAGTCTATATCTGATGCAAATAAGAGACGTGCGTGGCTGTGGGGAGATTGGGACGTGGTCTCCGGAGGCATGTTTGACGATCTTTGGAATTCCAACCATCACGTCGTGCCGAGATTCCCAATTCCTAAATCTTGGAGAGTCATAGACCGGACGTTCGACTGGGGATCGCATCATCCCTTCTGGGTAGGATGGTGGGCGGAAGCGAGTGGGGAAGAAGTAGTGCTTCCCAATAAGTCCATATTCGCCCCGGAGAGAGGATCGCTAATCCTGTTCCATGAATGGTACGGAACTCGGGAAATAGGAAGCAACCGGGGGATGCTCATGTCGGCTACAGACGTGGCGGATGGAATAGTCGAAAGAGAGAATAGCTTAAAGACAGGGAAGTGGATTCTGAGGAACGTAGCCCCCGGTCCAGCGGATAATCAGATAAGGAACGTAATTGATGCAGGACAGGAAACCATAGAAAAGAAGATGGCCGACAGAGGAGTTCGGTGGACACCCAGTGATAAGTCCGATGGTAGCCGAAAGAACGGAGCGCAGCTATTCAGGGACAGGCTGGAAGCCGCCCTACCAGGACGCGAGGGGCCAGCCATATACTTCATGTCCCACTGTACGGGAGCCATAGAGACCATCTATTGTCTTCCCCGAGACGAGGACAACATGGACGATGTCGATACGGACGCCGAAGACCATCCCTGGGATGGCGTCAGGTATAGGGTGCTGGCGAGTAAGAGTAGAATCGCTAAGAATCTTGCAGTGAATCGGAATAGGTAGGAGATAGAGTATGGCAGACGTCAGTTACGTACTTCCAGAACTGGTTACGGCTATGAAGGACTACAAGATAGTCAGGGATGTGATAGCGGGCCAGTCAGCCATTACGCGGGCGAGAACCGACTATCTGCCGTTTGTTGGGAGCCCACAGAAGAGGGTAGATGTAGAAAAGTATTCTTCATATCTTCTTCGAGCGGTATTCACAAACTTCACGTCTAGGACTTTGCAGGGCCTGATAGGTCAGGCGTTCGCTAAGAGTCCCGAAGTGGTTCTGCCGGGGGCGCTGAGCATTATAGAGGACAACATAGACGGCGGCGCAGTGTCTATCCAGCAACAGTCCAAGAAAGTCCTCAGTGACGTGGTGAGCATTGGTCGGGCCGGAATCTTGGCGGACTATCCTATGACATCGTCCCCAGTGTCTAAGCTGGACACGCTGACTGGGAAAGTTCGCCCGGTAATCCTGTTCTACCCCGCTGAAGACATAATAAACTGGCGGGTGGAGGTCGTTAATGGGATTAGAACCAAGACGCTGGTGGTTCTGCGTGAGAAGTACGTGTTTGAAGACGACGGGTTCAAGAAAGTAGAGAAGAACATGTTTCGAGTTCTTCGTCTTGTGGATGGGAAGTACTCCGTAGAGGTGTACAAGGAAACGAACACTGGACTTGAGAAGACAGAGTCTACTGTGTTTCCTAAGCAGAACGGAAAGAACATGGATAACATTCCTTTTGAGTTCATAGGATCTCAAGACAATGATCCAGTAATCGACCCAAGTCCACTTCTAGACCTAGCCAACTTGAATATTGCGCACTACCGGAACAGTGCGGACTTTGAAGAACTGGTGTTCATTCTTAGTCAGCCAACTCCTGTAATAACTGGGGTGGACGAAGCGTGGGTTGAAGAAGTGTACGGCGGGTCAGGAGAAATACTTCTTGGGAGTAGTAGTCCCATACTTCTGCCTAAAGACGCGAGTGCTTCATACCTACAGGTTACAGAGTCCCAGTTATCGTTCGAGGCAATGCAGCACAAGGAGCGTCAGGCGGTGGCTCTAGGCGCTCGGCTGGTGCAACAGGCATCGGTACAGCGCACGGCCAAAGAAGCGGGCATGGAGGACGCTTCAGAGGCGTCCCTGCTACTCTCAGCAGTAACCAACGTAAACGTGGCCTATGCGCGAGCCTTGAAGAACGTGTCCCTGTTCATGGGAGTTACACCGTCTGAGGATCTGAAGTTTAAGATCAATACCGACCTTGAAATACTGCGGCTAGATAACGCTGGTAGGGCGCAGTTGCTGGCGGAGTGGCAGAGGGGCATTCTGACATTCTCTGAGTACAGAGCGGTTCTGCGCCGGGTGGGAGTGGCTACTCTTGCGGATGAAGAGGCCAGAGGGGAACTGGAAGCCGACGCACTGAGCGCCGCGCTGGTAAGCGTAGATCCGGGCCTACAGAATGACGGAGTAACTAGGGCGGACAATAACAGCCCTAATCCTCAGCCTGAAGCGCCAATCAGCAAGAACACTGGTAAGGCCCGCTAATGCGAGATCTACTGGACAGAACGCTTAGGCTCCAGGTTCTACTGGAGCGGCTGAAGGAACAGGACTCCAGAGAGTTCAACAGAGTTCTTAAGGACATAGATAGAGTAGTGGTAGAAGCACTGAGCAGAGGGGAGGTATCGGAACTATCTAGGTCACAGATGGAAAAGCTGATAGCCGAGGTTTCTGAGAAAGTGTCTAGCGGGGTGGGATCAGCCGCAAGAGATCTAAGAGTCAGGATGCGGGAAATTGGTTTGTTCTCGTATGAGTTCGAGACTAAATCTATATCTGCCGTATCCGCAAGCATAAGCGTAGCCGCTGAAAAGACCCTACAGCAGATATTCAATGACTCTCTCAAGAACCCCCTTCTATCGACCGGTGAACTTCTTCAGCCATGGATAGACAAGATGGTGGCCCGAGAAATAGCTCTGGTAGAGGGACTGCTAAGGCGAGGATTTTCTCTAGGGTGGTCTAACAAGGAGATGATCAGCGCTCTTCGTGGAACCCGAAAGAATAGATTCACGGATGGGCTACTGCCAAAACTGGGAAAGCACAATAAGACCATAGTGAACACAGCATCCCAACATGTGTCTACATCGTCTAGGGCGCTGCTGTTCAAGGAAAATGACGATATTGTTTCTGGGTATCGGTGGGTGTCTACGCTGGATAACAGAACATCTCCGGTAGATAGAGACTTAGACGGAATGGAATTTGAGCTTGGTAAGGGGCCGCTTCCACCCCTTCACCCAAACTGTAGATGCCAGATAGTTCCAACGTTTGCGGAGAAGTTTGCCAATCTTCTTAAGGGTGAGACTAGATCATCCTTAACCGGCCCTGTTCCACAGGACACCACATACTATGAGTGGTTGAAGACTCAGCCTGAAGAGTTCCAGAATATAGCTATTGGAGTAACTAGAGCCAAGCTACTTAGGGACGGTGGATTATCCGCTGAAGACTTTGGACGTCTACAGCTTACTTCTAAGTTTGAGCCGCTTACACTGGACGAGCTTAGAAAGAAACTTCCGGCAGCATTCCGCAGAGCCGGAATATAGGGACGGTGTCCCCAAACCAAACGGGCCGGTGGCCCACAGGAGAGTATCATGCTTAAGAAAATTCTTGAAAATCTGGACGGCATTGACGATACCGTAAAAGTCCTCTACGTTAAGAAAGCAGACGGTAAGTTCCATCTGGACGTGGAAGACGATGACGGAGGCGCGCTCATGCGTGCCAAGGAACATGAGGTGGGGCTGCGCAAGATTGCAGAGCGAGAGCTTGCAGAAGCCCAAGCAAAGCTGGCGGCACATGAAGCCAAGATAGCTGATCTGGTGGCCGCTCAGGGCAGCAGTGTACAGGAACTTCGTTCTAGTCTCGAGAGCGAGTGGAAGGGAAAGGTGGCGGCCGCCGAAGAAAAGGGGGCTAGGGAAAAGAGCACGCTTGAGCAGACTATCAAGCGTGTCTTCGTTAATCAGGTTGCTGACAGTATAGCGAAAGACATCATCCTCGATGGCGTAGCTCCGGAGCTACTTTCTAACATCATACTGAATCGCCTCACTGTTGAGATTATAGACGGCACTCCGATTACCCGGGTACTTACGGCAGACGGAAAGCCCAGCACTATGACCCCAGATGAGCTGAAGACAGAGTACTTTACTAACCCGCGCTTTGCTGCTATAATGCGCGCAACCGATTCCTCAGGCGGCGGTGCTGCGGGGGGTCAAGGTGGAGGCGGTGCCTCTGATGTTAAGTTCAGAGATATGGGCGATGCTCAGCGAGCAAAATTGCTGAAGGAGAACCCTGCAGAGTTCCATCGTCAGGTTGCACTGATGAACTCTACCCGCTGACCAACCTAGGAGATTACTATGCCCCAGACTACTTTGTCTGATGTCTTTATCCCGGAAGTGTTCGCTTCCTACCAGGAAGAAGGTTCCGTACTTACCAATGCCTTTTCTAAGTCCGGCATTCTGGTGAACAATGCTTTTCTCAACTCCTTCGCAAACAATGCGGGGAACCTTGCTACAATCCCCTACTGGCTCCCGATAGACAGCACTTCAGAACCCACGTACCCGAACGATGTCTATACAGACATTGCAGTTCCGGACAAGGTGAGTTCTAACACTCTCATCACTCGCATATCGGAACTCAATAAGGGCTTCTCGTCCTCTGACTTGGTGGCCCCGCTTTCTGGCTCTGATCCTCTGAAGTTTGTCTCGTCTCACATTGATGGATGGTGGGCCGAGCAACTCCAGCGCCGTTTGCTGGCTGCGAGTATTGGCCTGTATAACGATAACGTGGCCGGCACTGGCGATATGGTGCTGAATGTGGGCGTGTCCGATACTGCCTCTGTAACTGAGGCTATGCGGTTCAACGCAACAAACTTTGTCAACACCGTTCTCACCCTTGGTGATCGACTGAACGACATTAAGACCATAGCGGTTCACTCGGTGGTATACGCCAAGATGATTACTGACGACATGATCACGTTCATCAAGGATAGTGACGGTACCACGGATATCCCTCAATACCTCGGGCGTCGGGTGGTGGTGGACGACGGCCTCACGGTGTTCCCAGGAACCGGAGCTAACCCGAAGCTGACCTATCTTAGTGTGCTGTTCGGCGCTAACGTGTTCGGCTTGGGCATTGGCTCGGTCAAGGTGCCATCTGAGTTCCAGCGTGCTCCTGAGCGTGGTTTGGCCGGTGGCTTCGAGACTTTGTGGTCGCGTAAGAAGTGGATTATCCACCCCGCTGGATATGACTTCACTTCTGCAACGGTGTCCGGCCCAGGATTGTCCCCGACGTGGGCCGATCTGAAGCTGGCTGCAAACTGGACTCGGAAGTTCAATCGCAAGCACATTCCGTTGGCGTTCCTTGTCACTAACGGCTAAGGTGGTGGTGGTGGTGGTGTCAGGTAGTCTATGGACAGACTACCTGACTTTCTATACCTGCAGGAGATCGTCATGTCCAAAGTGAAGAAGGTGAAGCCGCAGATTCAGTTGGAAGAAGAGGAAGTAGCTTCTGGCCCGGTGGTTGAAAAGAATGGGGACAGGTACTTTGATTCTTCGACACGGAGTAAGTGGGGTCAAGATACTCCAAGCGTTCACGATCAGATGAAGGCGGTACGCTCCCGAGTGCTGGCCCGGAATGCTCGCCACGGTGATTCTGAGCAGGAATAACGATGACCATAATTGTAGAAGACGGGACAGGCGTACTGGGAGCTAATTCCTTCGTTGGCTTGGCTGAAGTTTCTGCAATTGCGTCAGAGCGTGGGATAGTGCTTCCCACCGCGCCAGCAGAACTAGAAGTTCTGTCCGTAAAGAGCATGGACTACTTGGCCCTGCAGGAAGACAACATGCAGGGCAGTAGATCATCGTCTACTCAATCTCTCATGTTTCCCCGATTCCCGGTATACATTCACGGGAGGCTGGTAGAGGCAGACGAGATACCTTCTGAACTTATTCTTCTCCAGTCCCTGCTGATGATAGCCCTGACCAGTATGGAACTGATGCCGAATATTCCGGCGGGTTCCCCGTCAGTGATAAAGTTTCGGGCAGGCCCAGTAGAGCAAGAAGTCGCGCAGGATTCTAGGATTCTTCCCATTCTAGTCCACGCCAATCGCATGCTCAGGCTGTTATCAGGAAGCGGTAGCAGGATAGTGTCTAGGAGAGGATAGTGGTAGACTACATTTCCATGAGCGTAGATGTATCCGCCCTGATAGCTGAGGTGGGCGTCCAGGTTCAAGTTACCAGAAAGTCAGCGGGAATCTATGATGAGATATCCCAGAAGACTATATCCCCAGCGCCTACAGAAGAGTTCTTGGTTTCGGCGGTGTTGGATAACCCCACCACTAGATCTAACTCCTATATATCCGAGAAGATTCAGACACTATTTAAGTCTGGAGACCAGATTCTGATAATGGTGTCTGGAGTGTACTCCCCAGAACCACTGGACAAGATACTGCTGCCGAACGGTGAGATATTCCGAGTCATTGAAAGTGACTCCGTACGTCCAGGCGGCGTGGACATTCTTCATATGGTGCTGGCGAGAAAATGACTAAGTTTCTGGTGGACATTGGGGATAAGCTGAAGGCTTCTGCTGACAAAATGAAGATCACAATGGATGACATGCACCGGTTCATTGTGTTGAAGACGTTCACCAATGTTGTCCTTGACACACCCGTAGATTTTGGTACCTTGGTAGGAGGCTGGAAGGCCAGCGAAGGAGAGATAGACGAGTCGGTTCCCGTGAGAATAGATCCGGGTAGAAGTTCGGTGATCCGAGAGATTTCAAGCCGTAGCGGTAAGGACGTTAGCAAGGTTTCTTATCTCACTAATTCTGTTCCGTATGTACTGCTTCTTGAGTTTGGCACCGCCAGCTACGGATTTTCCCCCAAAGCGCCCGCTGGCATGATTCGAGTAAATATTGACAGGATACCTCAGCAGTTAACTGACTTTATTGAGTCTAGGAAATGAACAATCTAACCTCCGATGTGGAAGTAGCCCTCAGGGCGTCCTTGCTGGCCGCTGCCGGGGGAGTTCCCATTATTGGGGTAAACCTTCCCGTTGGAGTGGAGCCCCAAGAAGTATATATGTCTAGGGCCGTCCTATACACGGACAGGCGTGCGGTGTCGATGGGCGATGGAGGAGAGGACGAACTACGTGGGATATTCCAGGTGGACATTAACTCTCCCCCGGAGGTAGATCTATCCACAGGTAGCAAGATAGTCGATAGAATCCTAGATTACTTCTACGCTGGTAGGAAGCTGGCTGCAGGAAGTGGAGTGGTGTACGTCAGGAGAAGTGTTCCGTCATCTGAGCGTAGAGGAGATACAGGAACAGTGACTAAGTCTGTATCAGTATACTGGTTTTCAAGATCTTTTAGGAGGCTGCCATGAGTCAAGCATCTGGTTCACGTCATAGCATAGGATTCATAAAGGAATCTACTTATGGGGTTACTCCGGCCACCCCAGTGTTCAAGGCATTTCGTCACAAGACTACGTCCATAAATCTTGCGAAGGCGATCATGCAGTCAGAGGAAAATAGAGGCGACAGGCAGATTGCTGACTTTCGGCACGGTACGCGGTCAGTTTCTGGCAATATCGTGTCTGAACTTTCTTTCGGTTCTTTTGACGATATTCTTGAGAACGCGCTAGGGGGGGTCTGGGCGTCCAATGTGCTGAAGGCTGGTATTCTTCGTTCTTCATTCTCCATTGAGCGGCGATTCAATGATGTAGGCCAGTTTCTCCGATACACTGGGGTTCAGGTGGATTCGCTGGCGATGCCTATGACTACGGGCAGCCTGATTGAGATGACGTTTGGGTTTCTTGGGCAGAACATGTCCACGGACACATCTATTATCTTGGGGGCGACGTATCCAGCAGCGTCCACCACGGCGCCAATGAGTGCCCTTGGTGGCACAGTTCTGGAGGGCGGTTCTCCTATAGGCGTAGTAACTGACTTTTCTTGGAACTTGGCCAATGGCTTGTCTTCTAGGTTCGTCATAGGTACGGACATTTCACTGGAGCCAAACATCGCGCGGAGTAATGTGACTGGAACGTTGGTGGCATTTTTCGAGACGGCAGGCTTGTATCAGAAGTTCATATCCGAGACGACATCTTCTATCCAGGTATCTGCGTCTGATGGGACAAGCTCATACGACATCCTGTTTCCGAAGATTAAGTTCACTGGCGGCGACGTTCCTATGTCTGGTGAGGGAAGTGTAAGTGTGACCATGCCGTTTCAGGCTTTGCTTGACCCCGTTACGGGGACCAATATCCAGATCACTCGAAACCTGTAGGAGTAGTTCATGTCAATGGAAAGGTACAACACTCGATCCCGAGCAGAAATTCCAAGGCGTATGTATCTGGTAGATCCAGTCACGTTTGAGAGTACGGAGGACTATCTTGACGTGATATCTAGTCTTAGCGATTCTTTCGCTGAGGCCAGGGACGAGGCGTTGTCTGTAGTCGCGGATAGTCTCCACAACTCGGACAAGGAGGAGCGTAAGAAGATTTCCAAGGAGTGCCAGCTAAGTATTCAGGCGTCGTTGGTGGTGGGCTGGAGCTTTGATAAAGAGTTCACTAAGGAGAATGTGGTAGACTTTCTCCGTAACTCTCGATCTGTTCTTAACAGTGTAATCAACCTTGCGGACGACCGAAAGTCTTTTTTCTGCAGTCCCTCGACAGATTCTATGAGTGGGCCGAGCAGCTAACGGCTCTTAGTAAGTTTGTTGAGGGTAGTAACCAGACTTTCCTGGATCACTACAGGACTGTGGAAAAGGTATCTGGGAAGCGCCCAGAGCAACTGAATGGGCTGGACGACGTTCCTAAGGAGCTTGTATACTTGTGGCGTTGGTCTACAGACATTGGAGAGTTTGACTGGGAACGGGTGTATGGCTGGTCTAAGATGAGAAATGTACACCTGTCTCAGTGGGAACTTGATGCGCTGATGCACCTAGATAGGATAAAGCACAGTGGCTGACGAAATTACCCGTGGCGTCATAGCGATAGACAGTACGTCTGCTGTTACTGCGGCTAAGAACTTAGACGACCTTACCGCTGCCGGGGTTAGGGCGGGAAAGTCTTCTAGGGAGTTCGAGACCAATCTCTTAAAGGTGAACGAGAGAGCGGATGATTTTGGGCTTAGCGTACGTGGTCTTACTAAGGCAGAAGCGGAGTACGCAGACACTATCCGGGATAGGGCTATAACCCTAGAGCGGATGGCCGCAAGACAGAAGATACTAGATGCGCAGAATAAGAAGAATGCCGCTTCTACGAAGAAGCTAAGCGATAGTCACAGGGAACTTAGCTTTACTTCTGGTCAGGTAGTTAGAGAATACGCGGTTCTTATAAACGAGCTTCAGAGAGGGGACTTTACCCGGTTCCAGGGATCTTTAATCACACTGGGAAACCGCACTAATCTTATTCAGAAGGCATTCACTGGACTAGGTCCAGTAGTTCTGGCCGCCACGGCTGTGTTCGGCACTATGGCGGCGGCCACGCTAAAGCTGGCCGTAGAGCATAGGGAGCTTGAAAAGACTCTTATACGGACAAACTTCGCCAGCGGGCTTACCGCAGACGGCGCTGTAGAAATGTCCAGAAGATTCGCAGAGGCTAGTGTATCTATAGGTTCTGCCAAGGATGCCGTAAGGGCGGTGATAGCTTCTGGAGCTATAGGGTCTGAGCGGATAGGTCAGACTGCTAAGGCTGCTCTAGACAACCTAGTGCTGACTGGGGCGCAGGTAGAGAAGACGATAAGTATAATCGAGCGACTACGGGATAGACCACTACAGGCACTGATAGAGGTCAACAAGCAGTTTAATTTCTTAAGTGTGGCTGCATTTGAATCTGTTAGAGAACTAGAACTATCTGGGGATACGTTTGCGGCTGGAGAACAGAGTGTAAAGTTGTTCAGCGAAGCGCTGGCACGTATGCGAAAGGAGACTGAGGATTCTGCTGGCGTATTCTCTAAACTTGGTACTGCGATATCTAATGCTTTTTCAGGGGCACTCGACTCTATAGGCAACTTCAGCATTGTTCCGGACGCGGAACAAGCTTTGAGTAGTCTTAGTTCTCAGATGTCTAGACTGCTAGTTCAGATAGATGAGCTTAAGGATAAGGAGAAAGACGGTGGTCTAGACATATTCGGCAGATTCGAGCTGAACCGTGCTGAAGATACGCTGCGCAAGTTGTCGGAAGCTCAGAGGTCTATCTCAAAGATTTTAGCTCCTAAGAGGGACGCACAAGCTGAGTCGGAGGCTAGTTCAGCGGAAGCCCGAGATGTCAGTAGGTTTGCGGCGTTAGTAACTAGACTAGACACAATAGACACCAAACTTGTTCGAGAAAAGAGACGGCAGAGAGAGTTGCGCCAGGAAGCCAAGGAAACTGCGGAAGCGCTAGAGATATCGGCTAGAACGGGAATAAGTGACCCGTCGGTGACCAAGGAAGCGCAACAGGCGAGAATTGACGCCATAAACCGCAGATTCCGAGACCAGGAGCCTAGAAAGGAAGGGAAGTCAGACGCACAGAAAGAAGCCGACCGACTGACCAGACAGCAGGCCGCTGGATTAGCTGCTCTCAACAAAATTCTTACAGAGAACAATGCTCTGCTTGATGCCAGTAGCGATGGACAGATACAGCTATCGGCGGTAAGCAGAATAGCGGTTAAGACTCTAGCCGACCTAGAAGCGGGCAATCTGAAGATAAACGATGCCCATAAAGATGGAGCCAGACTTGCTCTCAATGAGCTTATCGCTAGAGATAAGCTGACTCAGGCTAATAAAGAAGCGGCCAGAGTAGATGAGCTTTCTGCGGATATAGCCGACAGGCTGGCGAAGATATCTAAGGGTCAGGCGGCTGCCGCCGATGATGAGATTAGGTCTATAACTAGGAGCAGTGCAGAAAGCGAGATAGCGTTTAGACTGGACAGCATACGCCTTCAAGTTGATAGGGAGCGCATGACTCTGGCCGATAGGTTTGGGGACGTAACCAGTGAGAATAATGAGAGATACGTTTCTGAACTGGCTAAGATAAATAGTGCCGAGCAGGAACTACTTAATAACGAGATAGAAGCGTTCAATAGGCGTCAGGAAGCCCTCAATGACTGGAGGGCAGGACTTCGTGTGGGAGTTGAGGAGTTCATATCTTCGTCTACGCAGTCGGCCATAACGGTGAGAGATATAACGATTGGCGCGTTCGACGGGATGGCCAACAGTATCGTATCGTTCACGCAGACTGGGAAGCTGGGATTTAAGTCCTTAGCTAGCTCGATAATCGCAGACTTGATTCGCATGGAAGCTAAGATACTTCTTTCCTCCATTCTGCGGAGTCTACTAGGCGCTTTCCTGGGCGGGGGTAGCTCCCTTACAGGTATAAAGGGCGGCGTAGGTGATGCTGGGTTCGATGCCAGCCGGTTAGCGGCCAAGGGCGGCATATTCGAGGCCGGTATGCCGATCCAGAACTACGCTAACGGCGGCATTATCGGCAAGCCTACCCTGCTAGGTATGGCGGGTGGTAAGCTGCTACAGGCTGGCGAGGATGGCAAGGAGGCTATCATGCCCGTTAAGCAGGATAGCCGCGGAAGGCTTGGCGTGCTGTCCGTGGGCGGCGGTGGCGGCAGCGATGGAGGAGTGGTTCAGCTTACTATCCAAGTGTTCCAGGGTAAGGGTGAGGGAGTCACAAGTGAGGTAGGTCAGAAACAAGACGGTAGAGCACTGATAAAATTGATGCTGGGGGAGGTATCCTCCAACATATCTTCTAATGGTTCTGTGGCTAAGACTATAACGGACACGTTCGGTCTTAAACGTTCGGCTAGGAGGTAAGACGGTGGAGACGTGGCCCGGTACACTTCCACAACTCAACTATGGGGCTACGTATGCTCCAGAGTCTAACGTTATACGGTCAGAGAACGCTGCTGGTCCTTACAGTGCTAGACGCAGGTTCACCAAGGCCCCTACAATCGTAAGTGGTACCCTAACTTTGACAACCCAACAGGTTCAGATACTGGACGCGTTTGTGGAAAATACTCTGAAGGACGTACTTCCATTCTCGATGATTGATCAGCGAACTGGGGCCATGGCCACGTATGTGTTTACAAAGAGACCTCAGCACACAGCGGTAGAGTATGATAACTGGAATACGGCAGTGGAGTTTAGGGCTGAATGAGCAGACAGATATCAGCTAACGCGCTAAGAGAAGTATTGGCTCAGCAGACTGCGGAAGTATTTCTGGTGTGTCTTAGGATAGAACACCCATCCGTATCTACTATCCGCGTCGTGTACAATACTGAGTCAATAGTTAGGTCGGACGGAATCTATGTGCCGTTCGCATTCTCTGTTCAGCTACCGGATGATGTCAGCGACAGACTTCCCACAGTAGCTATATCCTTTGAAAACATCTCACTGGAGATACTGCGGGCGCTTAGGAATATTTCTGGTGTTCCAAAGGTGACAATTCTAGTAGTGACGGCAACTACTCCTGACGTGGTAGAGGTTGGTCCTCTAGAGTTTTCCCTGCTGTCTATAACGTACAATGCGAAGGCGGTTTCTGGCGTTCTTGGGTTTCAGGAAGACATACTTTCTAGGGCTGTTCCTCTGCAGACCTATACTCCCACCAATAGTAAGGGAATATTCTCATGAACCTAGATAAGTACATGAGCATACCATTCAAGGAAAAGGGTAGAGATTCTACCGGCTGCGATTGTTGGGGTCTGGCCCGGATGATACTGCAAGAAAATCTAGGAGTAGAACTACCCTCATACAGCGGTGACTACTTCAGCACCCATGATAGGGGTGGGGTGCGAGAAGCTATAGAGGAAGGGTTGAAAAATTGGCGTAAGGTAGATCATCCCGCTAAGTGGGATCTAGTTGTCTTTAGGATAGGAAGTAAGCGAAGTCACAGCAAAGGTCATGTAGGAGTTTGCCTAGGCGAAGGACGATTCATTCATTGTCCGGAGGATTGTTCTGTCTGCACTGAACGGCTTTCATCCCCGGTGTGGAAAGACAGGATAGAGGGGTTCTACAGCTATGTATAATCTGTCAGTATGTCCCAGTCCCGTGAGCAGGGATAGTCTATACGCCCAGATTGATAGCAGTAAGACGCTAGCTGAATCCGTAGGAGATTGTGATGAGTCGGTATCTCTTCTGATAGGCGGGGTAGAGATTCCAAGAGCCATGTGGGCGCATATTCGGCCAAAGCCGGGCACGCTGGTTCGCGCCGTGTTTGTACCGCAAGGCGGAGGCAATAAGATACTTAGATCTGTGTTGATGATAGCAGTAATCATAGCCTCTATCTATTTTCCTCCTCTTGCTGGGCTTGGACCGTTTGGGGAGGCAGCACTTCAGGCTGGTATAGCCATGGGAGGAATGCTGTTGGTCAATGCCTTGGTGCCGATAAAGCCGCCCAAACTTAGTCAGGGAGAACAGCCAGAAGGACTAAGCTTTATAACTGGTACGTCTAATCAGCTACTGCCGTTTGGGACTATTCCTATGGTGATAGGGGAGGTAAGATTCTTTCCCCCATTCGCAGCTAGACCATATACGGAGATTAGCGGGAATGATCAGTATCTAAGAGTTCTACTGGATCTAGGGTACGGAAACTTAGATGTATCCAATATAAGAATTGGAGACACTGACATATCTACATTCCCAGAAGTGGAGATGGAGTTTGGAACGGCACCGTCTCTATTCAGTGATGACTATAATGAGGTGTCGGTGTCGTTGTCAATGAATGAAGACGGTAACTCATTCACTAGATCCACGTCAGTAGACACAGACGAGATCTCCATAGACTTTTCCATGCCGGGTGGTCTATTCGCCATAAGTTCTAAGGGTAAGACTCTAGTTTCCTCGATAAATCTCACGATAGAATTCAAGCTGGCTAACTCCGTAGATCCGTGGGTCAGCGTAACTGATCCCGGCGTTACAATGACCACTTCTTCAGGGGCCATACGCCGATCAGGATCTCTTGTATCCATTTCATCGTCTTCAAGAAAAGCCTTCAGTGTGGGGGTTAGGTGGATGGTTGCTTCTGGTCAGTACGACGTACGGGTCACTAGAAGTTCTAGTGTCTACGGGCCTGTGAATAAGCAGATCACCGATCCTGGATCTAGGGTAGGAGTAATGAACTGGACTACCATGAGGTCTATAGTTCATACGTCTCCATCTACTACCGGAACTAACAAGCTAGCTATACGAATGAAGGCCACTGACCAACTAAACGGAGTAGTGAACCAGATAAATATGTTAGTGAAGCAGAAGGTGCGTAGATGGACAGGAACGGCGTGGACAGTACCGGAAGAACAGACAAACCCGGCCTGGATAATGCACTGGCTGATGACTCAATCGGAGGCGGTAGATCTTTTTCTACCTGAATCAAGAATAGATATAGACTCAGTGTTCGCATTCGCTCAGCACTGTGATCTAGAGGGATTTTCCTGTAGGGGCGCAGTTGATTCTGTGACCACACTGTTCGATCTTCTAAGAGACGTGCTTCTTACCGGCAGAGGTTCTTTGTCTACTACAGACGGTAAGTATGGAATAGTGTGGGACAAACCGATATCAGTTCCCAGCCAGATGTTTACTCCGGCAAATTCTAAGGAGTTTCGCGGAAACAGACCATTCCTAGACCCGCCCCATGCTCTCCGGATGAAGTTCATAAACCTGGAGGCTAACTGGCAGGTGGACGAGATAATAGCCCTGAACGACGGGTACTCTATGCTAGGTGTGGATGCCCACGGAAACGCCAGCGTGCTACCCGAGGCGACTAAGTTTGAGACTATCACAATGCCGTATGTCACTTCAGCCACTGCGGTGTGGAAGATGGGAAGAAACATCCTTGGTCAGGGGAAGCATTCTCAGAACACCATGTCCATTGAAACTTCTATAGAGAACATAGTCTGCACCCGTGGGGACATGGTACTGGTCGCGCACGATGTCATAGAATGGGGGGAAGGATGGGGGCGTATAGTCGGTATCTCGGGAACCACGATCACCGTTAGCAGTCCAATAGAGGTGAGTTCTACACTTACCTATTCTGTAAGTGTTAGGAAGCAGAACGGCGGAGTGTGGGTTGGTGCGGTTCAGCCAGTAACTACGGGTCTGGCTTCATCGTTCACTCTTACCTCCATAGACCCAGGAGTGTCTGTTGGGGATCTGGCGGTGTTGGGATCTTCTGTGACCGACACCCGCAAGATGGTAGTTCTGGGAGTAGAGGCTTCTGAGAATCTAGGGGCCACAATATCTCTTAAAGAGTACTCAGAAGAACTGTTCACATTCGACAACAATCCCCCGCCTACATTCATATCCTCAATAACCGGATCATTAGTCTTAGAACCTCCTCCCCCTCCGCTGGTGTATATATCCTCTGATCCAGCGGATAGTCCAGTAGATGATAATGGCAACACCACGCCGGGGATAGGAATAACCATAATCAACCCGACTGTCCCTTCTCCGATATTCGGCGGAGGTCTTCCTGGACCAATCATAAGGCCGAGATAAGTGAGCGGACCTATTCAATTTTCTGAGGTTAGATGGCGTCCACTAGACTCTGAGGACGTGTGGGAGATTAGACGCCTAAACGATAACCAGAAGTCAGTGTTCATAGACGGAACAGACAGAGGCGTGGAATACGTCATAGAGGTGCGCAACATCGGGCCTACTGGCTTGAGCAGCAACTGGGTCAGCGCAATACATACGCCTGTTCTTCTGAATCGTCCACTGACTCCACTGATCATAGACGACATTACCGGTGAGGTGGTGGTGGACTGTAAGGTTGAAGAACAGTTCTCCCTTCTTCTATCTAGGGACGTGACGGCAGTATCCTTCGTCAATGTGCCGGAGGAAAAGATAATAATCATAGTAGTTATTCAGGGGGGACAGTTCGGCATTGCATGGCCGGGGTCGGTAGTGTTCGAGAGCGGGGAACTATACGTTCCTACTCAGGTTCTTGGCAGGGCGGACACCATAGGTCTAGCCACTGTATCGGGAGGGGCGGAATGGCTGCTACGTACTTCTGTGGATGTAGATCCTAACGGAGACGGGACGGTAGATGGAGGAGGAAGCCCGGAGCTTCCGCCAGGAGTAGACCCCATAGAAGTTCAAGCCGACCCAATCCAGGCCGAGTGTGTGGTTTCTGGTGGCGTGGCGTGCGTGCCGTCGGTTCAGGCAGTAGTGACAATAGTAGGCGGAACTCCTCCATACACTATATCGTGGAGCAGAATAGTTGGCGGGGAGTTATCCCAGATAGATAACGCCGAGATACAAAGTCCTACGTTCTCCCTAGTGAACGGGCTTACTAAGGAGGACGATGAATCGACATGGCGGGCCACTGTGGTAGACAGTACAGGAGTTCTGGTATTCAAGAATCTTCAGGTTCGTCTTATTAGAACCACTACAGACATGGTTGTGTCTGGAAATCCAAACGTGTTTGGGTTCTGCATCACTTCTCCTCCTGGCGTGTGCGTGCCGTCAGGCACTCCATTAATATCTGTGTCCGGGGGTAGTCCCCCATACACGTTTCTATGGACGTTCGTATCGGGAAGCTCTAGTGTCCATATAAGCAACCCGTCAGTAATTAACCCTCTGTTCTCCGTGAGTGCCGGTCGGTTCCAGGGTATCTGGATTGCGACTTGGAATCTGAGGATAACTGACTCTGTAGGGGACACTAAGGATGTTTCTTCCACGATAACTATGAATAGGGAGAGTAGTCAGTGAGTAATTCTACTGGAGTGAAGGCTCTGTTCGCTCAGATTGGGTCGTCTAAGAATAGCGCTCTTAGTATCCGGGTGCAGAACGCAGAGCAGGCCATAACGGCGGTATCGGTTTCTTCCGAGACTAAGAATCATACATTCATTCAGGATAACGCTCCAGTTGATGGAGACCCATTGGTGGGATCCTTGATCTTTGGAGATAAGTGGGTAGACACTGACGACAACAATAAGCTGTATGGATGGACTCCTGAAGGGTGGCAGCCAATATCCGATGAGAGATTCTCTGACGTCAACAGAGTATTCATTCAGCCGGGCGAGCCAGTAGCCGACCCTCAGTTCCCGTTCAACGTCGGAGACCTGTGGCTCGATTCTGATGACGGCTTCAAGCAGCGTGCCTGGGATGGAGCTTCATGGGTGCTGGTCTCTGATGTGCGGATTGAGTCCACCGCTACCGCGCTTACCGCTCTTCAGTCTGAGGTCTCAGTAATAGACGGGCAGGTGACGGCGCAAGCCAGCCAGATAACTTCCCTTGAAGCATCCGTAGGAACTAAGAATAGGGTGTTCGTACAGCCAAGCGCTCCGGCTGGCGGGCCGTTCGCGGTGGGTGACT
>Ga0210041_1001571_pt1 | contig 21308 bp, 21 predicted proteins | sample CryGeymeta201503_FD_183973 | JGI IMG/M metagenome (GOLD analysis project Ga0210041, IMG submission 183973) | Groundwater microbial communities from Crystal Geyser aquifers in Utah, USA - Crystal Geyser metaG 2015-03 (SPAdes) (version 2) | ecosystem: Environmental > Aquatic > Deep subsurface >... | reverse complement strand
CTTAAAAACATCAACGGGAATGGGAATTCTATGACTATAAATCCTTCTTCAGAGTATGATGACGAAATAAAAATTGACCTTGGAAAATACATTGAAACGCTGGTGCGTCAATGGCAGTGGATTGCCGCGTGCGCCCTGGGGTTGGGGATCCTGGTTGCTGCCGTTTCGCTGCTCATCAACCTTGCATCCCCATCTTACCGGGCGGTAGCCCTGGTTGCTTCCGCCAGGACAGTATCCAACGTTAATTTTGGCTCGGCGATCACCTCTCAGTCTGAGACCGATTTGGCAGCAGCAGCCACCGCAGGCGCTCAATATTTATATGACCGCAAGGCGCGCCTGCAATCATTTGTTTCACTGGTTCAGAACGGCGCCGTAGCGGAGCAGGTATTGGAAGAGCTCGGCCCCAAGCTTAATAATAAAAAGGGAGAGCCGACTACCGCCGCGGAATTGCTGCGCATGGTGAGTGCGGATTTGGTCCCAGAAACGGATACGATTCAGATCTCGGTCACATACGGCGACCCGGTCATTGCAGCTGAGATCGCCAATGCCTGGGGCCAGGCTTATGTGCAACGGATCAACGAGCTGTATGGCGGCTCGTCATCCGGCACGTCTTACCTGGCCACCGAGGCGCAGACTACCCAGGCTAAAACAGACTACGAAAAAGCCCAGGCGGCCCTGGATGACTTTATCGCCCACAACAAAATTGACGAGTACACCCGCCAGATCGAAGAGATCAAAGTCGTCGTCATCAGCCTGCGCGGGGCGCGCAGCACAGCCACCTCTACGATCATCAATGAGCGGGTTGGCGCCGATCAGCAGGTGATTGTTGATCTCTATAAAAACCAGGCTGCCAACCAGCTGCTGGCGCTGCAGCAAGACCAGGAAGCCCGCCGCCAATTGATTACTGCCTACATGACAGCTCTCAACCAGGGCCGCCAGGCTGTATTCAACCAGCAGGCGCAGGACCGCTTGGCGCGGCTCGACAAGGCGTATTCCGACAGCCGCCAGGTTGGGCTGTTTTTAGACAACGCTGTTTCCATGCGCGCGGCTGTGAACGCTGGCGGAGATGCTGCCGCCAGAAGTAACGCCCTGGCCCTGACCCTGCTCAAGACCCAGATTTACGCGGCTTTTCCAGGCACCAATACCCTGCAGATACAGAACCTGCCCGAGACGCTGGGCAGCACTATCGGCACTGTCAATGCCGCCGGCATGGTCGCCGACCTGAATGCGCTTATCTCGACTCTCAAGACACGCCAGACCGAACTGAATGATTTGATCGCCACCCTTTCCTCCGAGATCCAGAAAGGAGAGGATTTCAAGTTCCTGGATAATTCATTGGAAAGCAGCGGAGCGCTGGCCCAGACCATCCAGGATCGTTACCCTGAATTGTTCGAAATGGGCGATCTTTCAGCCTTGAGCCTTACGGTTGTAGAAAAAGGCAACCCGCTGGCTACGGAGGCGTTGCAGCGTTCGCAAGCGCTGCTGGAACTAAAAGGCCTGGAGGATTTGGTGAACTTCTCTGTTGCCGGTACCCCGATCGAGAAGACAATCGAAGAGAACGAACAGAAGATCAGGGATCTGAATGCTCTGATCAGCTCAGAATCCAGCACCCAGACCGTACTGACCCGGACGCGCGATCTGGCCTGGCAAACGTATTCTGCCCTAGCAACCAAAGCAACTGAAATGAGTGTGGCCGCCCAAACCACCGGCATCGAGGTGGTCTTTGCTTCGCCTGCCACCCCCCCGGATAAAAAAGTAATCCACAGCACGGTGAATGCGGCGGTGGCCACCGGGGTGGGTTTGCTGATCGGCGTGATCGTCGCTTATGCCTATGAGTTCTGGCAGAACTATAAGGGGCGCCAGCCCGAGATTATTTTCAAGGAAATGTTCGCTTATGCAAAGAGTGTTGCCGGTAGGATGCCGATTAAGCCAAAGCAACCTGCAAAGCGACCTGAGAAGAAGGCGCGGCCAAAGCGCGCCGGTCGCACTTAGGGCGTGTGAAAAATAAGTTCCGCGTTCCGTCAGCAGTTGGACTGCTGACCGGCTCGCAGTACAACTGCTCGCGAACTTTGAAAACGGGAAGTTATTCTTACACAGCTCCTTAGCGAGAAGTCATAACAACCATGTTGTTGCGCGCCACCGTTTTGGGTGGCGCGCTGATTTTGTTTTCAAAAGTGGTTCATCTTTATTGAGGTATTTGTCGCCGTTGGTATATCCGCGGAGAAAGGTTGCTGTGGGTGTAAACGTAGGAGTGGCCGTTGCCGCGCCTGCACAGACGGTCACTGGGCTGGACAGGTTCTGCGGACCACTTGGGGTAATCAGCGCGAAATCAGAGGCGTTGTTTTCGGTGTCGTAGCAACTGCCAGCAGCGCCGCCGGGTTTGCGCTCGTAACTGCGGTCAATGCTGCTCGAAGTCATTGGGGCGAGAGGCGTGCCTTCGAGATAAGTTGTCGTTGCGCACATGCCCGCCATATCAACAACAATCCCCTGGCTATCGAGAATAGCGATGCCGCCATTGTCTGCGATGCCCGCCGAGAAATTCTGGTCAGGATTACTGACGCTGGCGCCTGAGGGCGCGGCCAGGAAATGTTGGCCGGGTAAAAGTTGCGTACCGGCGGATATCGTCAGTAACGTGGTCAGCGTTGCTCCACAGCCGCTGGATTTTTTGACCAGCCAGCCGCTGATGTCCACTGTCGCGCCGGTGGGGTTGAAAATCTCGATGAATTCATCGCTGACCCCGTTCTGTCCGCGCGTGCGAAACTCGCTGATGACGATGTGACTGGGTGGGAGCGGCGTGGGCGTGGGGGTGAAGATCGCTGTTGGCGTGAGCGTGGGTGTCTCGGTTGGGGTGAAGGTCGCCGTGGGCGTGAGCGTCGGTGTCTCGGTTGGGGTGAAGGTCGCCGTGGGCGTGAGCGTGGGCGTCTCGGTTGGGGTGAAGGTCGCTGTGGGCGTGAGCGTGGGTGTCTCGGTTGGCGTGAAGGTCGGCGTTTCAGTGGGTGTGAAAGTTGCCGTTGCCGTGAGCGTGGGTGTTGCCGTGACCACGCCCGCGCAGAAAGTCACTGGGCTGGACAGGTTTTGCGGGTCGCTGGGGGCAATCAGGCTGAAATCGGAGGCGTTGTCATCGGTATCGTAGCAACTGCCCACCGGACCGCCGGGAGCGCGCTCGTAACTACGGTCAATGCCGCTCGCAGTCATTGGGGCGAGAGGGTCGCCTTCGTGGTACGTTGTTGTTGCGCACAGACCTGCCATGTCCACAATAATTCCCTGGCTGTCAAGAACCGCGATGCCGCCATTGTCTGCAATACCTGCCGAGAAATTCTGGTCGGGGTTGCTGACGCTGGCGCCTGAGGGCGCGGCCAGGAAATGTTGGCCGGGTAAAAGTTGCGTACCGGCGGATATCGTCAGTAACGTGGTCAGCGTTGCTCCACAGCCGCTGGATTTTTTGACCAGCCAGCCGCTGATGTCCACTGTCGCGCCGGTGGGGTTGAAAATCTCGATGAATTCATCGCTGACCCCGTTCTGTCCGCGCGTGCGAAACTCGCTGATGACGATGTGACTGGGTGGGAGCGGCGTGGGGGTGAAGGTCGCTGTGAGCGTGGGTGTCTCGGTTGGGGTGAAGGTTGCCGCATCCTTGTGGTTCTTTTTCTTCGTGGATGTGTGAGTAGGTTTGAGCGTGGGCGCGACTCTGGCGGTGGCATCGTTTTTTTGGGTATTGATTAGGGTTGGGATAGATGTGTTGGTATTGGTTACGGTGGCGGTACGCATTCTGGCAGATGTGAAAGTGAAAGGAAGTGTGGAAAACGGTGTTGTTGTGTCCCCCAAAACGGCATTATTAATTCGCGTAACCACGAATAAAGAAGACTCTTCCCGCGACGCGGTGCGGGTTGTTACTTTTCGATAAAACGACCATCCGACCGCGGATACGCTCACGGCCCCAACCAAGGTTACCAGCATCAGCCAGCGAAGCAGACGCATTCCGTCCCCGCGCAACATAACGGCTCCTTGTTCAAGAATAGAATTATCAGCCCAAGGCATTATAGCACCGCTCTTAATGTAGGGAGAAAATCAATAAATTGTCGCTTTCTTAAAAAAACATGTTGAGTTGTTCGGCGCTTGACATTTTTTAAGCGTACAACTACAATAGGAAAGAAGAGTGATTGTTTTATGGCTTCATAGGAAGTCTTTACGCGCTCAGCGTGACGGATCTTGGTTCAGGCCAAATTTAGGTTAGTAGCGCTTCTGTTCCATCTCTCTCTCTGATGAGTACAGAAATTGACGGTTTTTGGCAAAACCGTTCCCATGTATGGTGGGGGCTACTGCGTTAATTTCCAAAGAGAAAATTCATATATCTGGTGTTTTGAATGACCTTACAATGGTATGCACTTCGCAGCAAACCCAATAAGGAAGACGCTTTGTCGCGCGAGGCCCTTGCATGTGAAGTCAATGTTTTTTACCCACAAATGCGAGTGCAACCTAAGAACCCCAGGGCGCGTAAAATGCGGCCATATTTTCCGGGCTACCTGTTTGTCCAATTGGACTTGCTCCAGAGCGGATCTTCGTTTTTTGTCTGGATGCCTCATTCAGGCGGGCTTGTCTCTTTTGGCGTTGAGCCCGCCTCGGTTCCGGATGCCCTGATTGCCGCCATTCGCCGCCGGGTGGATGAAATCAATGAGGCGGGCGGCGAACAGTTGCAAGGCTTGAATTTTGGTGATGCAGTGGTCATTCAAGATGGCCCTTTTGCCGGGCAGGAAGCTATTTTTGACAGCCGTATTTCTGGCAATGAGCGTGTGCGCATTTTGATCGGCCTTCTGCGCGGCCGACAGATACCGCTGGAATTGCCCAGTGGACAGATCGAACGAAAAAAACAACGCGTCTGATTGCTCCGTGCTTATCCAAGAGCAAAAAAATGTTGTGGTATAAAAAATTGCCCCTTTCGACCTGCATGTGCAATGTCGGAAGGGCGGAGGCTGGGTGAATGCCGAGTCTCTTCGCGATGTCGGTAATGGATTGGCGGCGGAACAGCAAGGATGAAAAGCAGGATGCAGGCAGGATAATGAAGGAGTAAAATATGACAACCATGATTAACCAACTTCGCTCCAAAATCGCCGCAGATCAGTTTGAATTTTCCAAACACGCCCTTGACCAAAGCATCCTGCGCGGCATTACGGTTCAGTTACCCTTCCCGCAAGGTCGTCAAAATCATCACGCTCTACCAACCTGACCCTGAACAATGGATTGAGTACAAAGTAAGGAGAAAATAATGGTTACAACTTATCCCAAAGAAACCTTCGTCCCTGAAAAGGTGATATACACAATTGATGTTGACGGCAAATTGCTGGTTATCGAGCATGTCCCTGCGCGGGTGTGTCTCGAAACAGGCGAACAACTCTTCTCGGCAGAGACCGTTGAACGAATCCAGCAGTTGATTTTGGACAAACAACAACCCACGCGGGTGATGGAAGTGCCTGTATTTGAGTTTGCCTAATAGAACGCAGCGAATCTCCCCTCCCTTTTGGAGAAGTCCCGTAGCGTAAGCAGGATGATGTTCAATAAAAGCGTACCTTCGATGCTTTCTCTCTTGTTGGCTGTTGCAGGCATGGCCCTGCTGGGTTTTTCGCCAATGCGGCAGGCCTGGCAGATCAACGCCTGGTCATTGCAATCCGCCCACCGCATGTTCATCCCGGCAACGGAACAGGGTACCGACGCCTTCTCACGAGACCTGGAACTCTGGTGGGCCAAAATGCTCGGCAAGCAGGCGTTTATGGATACGGTATAATCGTGCGTATGGAAAGCGAGAAATGACATGACCACCCAGGTTGAAGCATTAATCAAACGCAATATCTTTGCATCGGAAGAAGAAGCCCTCCAGGAACTGGTGCGCGATTATATTCTGCGCCAGATGGCTGTTTTACAGGAGGAAGTTTTTCAATTCGAGCGCAAGTACGGGATGAATTTTCAGCAATTCCACCAATACCTGCATGAACGCTCTGTATTGCTTGAAAAAAAGGCGCTCCCGTCTGAACAACTCCAAAACCTGAACGCGGCCGTAATGCAGGAGGAGGATGACTGGCTGGATTGGAAAGCCGCCCGCGAACTGCTGGAAAACTGGCTGGGACTGCGCCAGGAGGTCGGGGCGTGACGACTTTACCGGCCATGTTGGGGGCGTTGACAGCCACCCTGCAATCGCATCCCTTGTGTGAACAGACAACGATCCTTGAAACCAGGGAATTTTCTTCCGACCAATTCTACTTCAAGGTACGCGCGGAATTTCCACAGGGGCATACGTTCCAGGCACGCGTTTATTCGAATGCGAGTCACGTGGATTACGCTTACCAACTATTTAAGGAAGATCGTCCCCTCCTGCGCTGGGACAACAAAGAGGAATTTCGCAGTTTGAAAACATATCCTCACCATCATCATGATGATCAGGGAAATGTCCTCTCCTCTCCGCTCAAAGGTGAGCCGCAGGCAGATATAGCGCTTGTGCTTCGGAAAATCGAAAAATTCCTAGCTGAAACTAACTGATTTTCATCCTTCATCCTTTCTCGTGCCCCATAAAAGCGTCCCTTTCATGCTGTCCCTGCCAGTCCTTGCGCTGATTGCCCTGCTGGGTTTTTCGCCAATGCATCAAGCATGGCTGATCAACGCTTGGTCATTGCAATACGCCCACCGCGCGTTCGAGCCGCTTGCGGTGCAATCCGCGGCGCTGCCAGACCCGCCCGCCGGGCACGCGCGCGCAAAGTTCTGGCTGGCTTCTGCCGCATTGCAGTCCGGGGATCCGGTCCTGGCCGAGACGCTCGTTGCTTCGCAGGCCGCGCAGGGTGACCCGCTTGCCATGCGCCTGCTGTCAGACGCGCTCGCGGCGCAAGGAGACTTTGCCGGGGCGCTGGCGATCTGGCAGAAGGCCGGGGATGCCGCTTCCGTGTTGCGAGTCGCATCGCAGGCGGGACAGGCCGGCCATCTGGAAGATGCGTTGATGGCATATCAGGCCGCCTGGGAATTGGACAAGGAATCAGGCACCCTGCCGCTGGCAAATTTCCAGATCAACAGTCAGCAGGATTACGGCGCGGCGGAGAATGTGTTGCGGCAATCACTGGCGGCGCTTCCAAATTCCAGGTACTGGCCGCAATGGTCCAACCGCCTGGGTGATGTGTTGCGAGCCCAGAAACGCTGGGATGAAGCGATAGCCGTTTACGAGAGCACATTGGTTCACTCCCCGGATGATTGGACGGCTCACATCGGCCTCGGATGGGCAAAGTATGAACGCGGCGATGGCCTGCCGGCGGCGATGAGCGAATTTCAAAAAGCGATCAACGCTCCGAAGAGTCAAGGAAACGGTCAACTGGCAATTGCCCAGGTGTTGACCCGCGAGAAGCGCTTTGAGGAAGCCGACGCGTGGTTTGCGCAGGCCTTGACGCTCAATCCAGACGCTCGGTGGTGGTATGTGGTGCGGGGCAATGCCGCCCGGCAGGCCGGGAATCTGACGCTGGCGCTGGCGGTATATCAAGAAGCGTTGGCACGGTTTCCCGATTTCGCGCCCGCGTATTATGAGATTGCCTACGCCTACCAATTGAACGACCAGCCTGCGCAGGCCATGACTGCCATCGAGCAGGCGCTGGCGTTTATGAATCTACCCAATATCGGGTATTACATTCGGGCCGGGAATATCTACGAGGCGGCAGGAAAAAAAGAACAAGCGTTGCAATTCTACAGACAGGCTTTGTTGATTGACCCACAAAATGCGGCCGCGCTCAAGGGCCTGGAGAGGTTGGATAAATGACCCGATCGAATCCGGTGAACTGCTTTCCAAATGCAAGCCTGTTCTGGAAGCATGTCGGAAGGGCGGATGCCCAGTTTGCGCGCTTCTTGGAATGCTCCCCCTTGTCTCAGTCAAAATGAAGACAAAGTCACAATTTTTATCGAGACAAATGATAATGGCTTTGGATCGCTTGCAATCTTTAACTGCCCGCCTTTTCAAATCTCGCATCGGACGCGAAACGCTGGGCAGTATGGGGTTGAAATTAACCAGTGTTGGGCTTGTCTTCCTCAGTACGGTCATTCTTGCGCGTATGCTTGGGCCAGCGGATTATGGAGTCTATTCCTACGTGTATGCCCTGATCTCGTTGTTATCTGTGCCTTCTGAATTCGGTCTGCCTACCCTCGTTATTCGGGAGACAGCCAGTGGAATGGCGCGGCAGGATTACGCCGCCGTGCAGGGTGTATGGCGCTGGTCTGGCCGGATGACAGCGATCATTTCCCTCAGCCTGGTTTGCTTGACTGGAATAGCTGTATGGCTTTTCAAAGAACCCCTGGCAGGCAGGCGATTGGAAACCTTTGCCTGGGCTTTGGCTTTGGTGCCTCTTATCGCCCTGGGAGATTTACGCGGCGCGGCTTTGCGCGGGCTGAATCGAATTGTCGCTGGACAATTACCTGAATTCTTACTACGCCCCGGTTTTTATGTGCTTTTTCTCTTGGGGAGCATGTTATTGAGCGCTTTTTCGTTTACAGCTCCTGTTGCGATGGCGCTTTATGTGGCAGCCTCCGCGTTGGCCTTTGGCATCGGGGCCTGGTTACTCTGGCGGGTAACGCCAGACATGGTCCGCCAGGCAGCGCCGCGCTTCGAGAATCGCGCCTGGCTTTTGAGCGCCCTGCCCCTGGCGTTCATTGGTGGCATGACATTGATCAATCAGCAGGCCTCCATTTTGCTGCAGGGATTTTTCCTTCCGGATTCCGATATCGGCATATTTCGGGTGGCAACGCAAGTTTCCCTCCTGGCGTCTATTGGACTGATGGCAATTAACATGGTACTGGCGCCGCGCTTTGCGGCTTTATACGCCCAGGGAGAAATGGTTAAATTACAGCGCCTGGTCACTTCCAGCGTGCGTGTCATCCTGGTCTTCAATCTGGTGATAACCATCGTCTTTGTTGTGTTGGGCAAGCCATTTTTAAGCCAGGTTTTTGGGGTCTCCTATGAAGCAGCTTATATTCCCCTGTTGATCTTGCTGGGTGGGCAATTGGTCAACTCTGGTGTTGGCTCAGTGGGTTTGTTGTTAAATATGACCCACCATGAACGGGAGACCGCCAAGGGGATGTTGTTGGCTGCAGTTTTAAATGTTACTTTTAACTTGATATTTATACCGAAATGGGGCATTATCGGTTCATCAATTGCGAATGTGATTTCACTGATTGCCTGGAATGTTTTATTGTGGTGGCTTGTGCGAAAAAAATTGCATATTAATAGTTTAGCGTAACGGTTGCGCAATCAGGAGCAAGATGTTTATCGAGGCACAAAAATCGGAACTTTTGACGAGACATAAAAAGCGCAGTCTGAAGCGAAATTCTCATCTGACTGGCTCACAAGCCCTCTGCAGCGTCGGAACCGCCCACAGTGGCAAGTTTTGGCGCGGCGGCGATGGCAAATTTGGATTTTGGTGGCCTGCCAGTCCGATTCGGGAGTTCAGTTTTGACGCTTCTACAGACATCTGCCGTCTGGTTGCGCAACGGTTACGTTAGGGATGCGGATTAAATAAATCTCTGAAAGTTAATTTTATTTTAATGGTTAGAATGAGCAAACTTCAGGATAACCTAAAACTTGGAGAAGGATTAAGATGATACAACCTTTCTGTACAGAAAATGAACAAGCGATGAAGAAGTATGACGCCACTCTTTCAAAAAAGATCAACGCCGCTAAGCAACTGAGGAAGACTTGAAATTGGGATTATACGGAAAAAGTTACATACCGAGAATTTTAGGTTGCTGTGAAAAGACAATACATTGTGTTTTTTCAGTAGTCACCATGAAAATATATTTTCACCACCAAGCATGAAAACATGCTGTTCTATTTTCATATCAGATGTTCCACCCAATGCTATAATTCCGGTAGGCACCATATGGCGATAATTACCGCCGTTGTAAACCATTTTGTGTTCTCAAGAGGAAGTATATGACGTTGAACTTGACTTTGCCTATAATAATAGCATCATCTGTTATTCGCTCTACCCAACAAGGAGAGAGCCATGGCGGAGTGTATTTGGTTGATCTTGAAAAATCCACACATCAACAAGTTATTAATTGGAATGATGGATCAATAGATTGGAGCGGCCGAGGCGCCGATCGGGGTTTACGAGGAATAGCTTTTTACCGTGGAAATATTTTACTCGCGGCGAGCGATGAAATCTTTGAGTATGATCAAAATTTCCAAATAGTGAATTCATATAAAAACCCATATTTAAAACATTGCCATGAGATATATCTGGATGGTGAGAATTTGTGGCTAACCTCAACAGGGTTTGATTCAATCTTGGAATTTCACTTGCCGTCAAGAAAATTTGTTCGAGGATATTCTTTTCGGTACGGAATTCTCGGCAATCAAATCCAAAGATTTAATTTACCATTCAAACCAGTTCTAAAAGTATTCGATCCCAATGCTGAATTGGGGCCTGCATTTGGAGACACACTTCACATTAATAATGTATTTTGTTTGGAAGGTAGGATTTTTATATCTGGAACAAATTTCGGATATATTTTTACAGTGAAAGAAAACAGAGTGGGAATATTTGCAATTATTCCTCGTAAAACTCATAATGCCAAGCCGTTTAAGAACGGGGTTTTGTTGAATAATACAAACGCTGATTCAATCCAATATCGAAACCGTTATGGAAAAATAATATCAACATTTGAAATTGTTCATTTTTCAGAGAGTGAGCTCTTGATGGGTAGTGTTCCAAAGGATCATGCAAGGCAAGGTTTCGCCAGGGGATTATGTTTTTTTGGTGACGACATAATTATTGGAGGATCATCCCCTGGGACAATATCTGTGTACTTGTTAGGAAGAGCATCTTCCCAGGCAATTAAAACTGTAAACATAACCATGGATGTCAGAAATGCCATTCATGGCCTGGAAATTTGGCCGTACTAATACCTCTCCGAAACAAGAAAGGGCTGTAGAGATGCCTTCAACCAACCTAATAAAACCGATTTTTATTTTTTCGTTGCCACGGTCAGGTTCTACTTTATTACAGAGAATTATCGCCAGTCATCCTGATGTAGCTACAACGGAGGAACCCTGGTTGTTGCTACCCATGTTTGGAGCATTGGGTTTTCTCGGTACCTGCGCTGAATATAATCACGAAGGCGCAAGTCGAGCAATAACAAAATTTGCGGAAAAGTTGCCAAATGGCACCCAGGATTATTTTGATGCCATCCAGTTTTTTGCTTGTAACCTTTACGAAAAAAGCGCGGGGGATAAAAAATTTTTCCTTGATAAAACGCCTCGCTATCATGTAATCAGCGCGGAAATAATGCGGGCATTTCCTGATGCAAAGTTTGTCTTCTTAATAAGACATCCAATTGCAATTTACGCATCTGTAATTCAAACCTGGAAATACTCTCATATTTTCAATTACGACTTATATCTCGGGTTTGATAAATTATATCAAAGTCTGAAATCGCCAGGTACTCCCATACACCTAGTTCGATACGAAGAATTGGTAACTTCGCCTCAACCAGTTGTTCAGTCAATGTGTAAATATTTAGGATTGGATTTTCAAAACGACATGCTGGATAACTTTTCACAGATTGAATTTCCTAGTGGCGCCTTGGGGAATCCGATTCCGCAACAAACGAATAGAAAACAAATTCATAACGACTCTCGTGACAAATGGCAAATATTTTTGTGCGAAAATTTTATGAGGAAAAGGTTGGCGCTTTCTTATCTGAATTATATTGGTGAAGAACGTATGACGACCCTCGGTTATGATTATTTTGAAACACAAAGAATACTGGATAACGGAATTGTGGGGCTCAAGAATTTGCATATTGACATATCAAATATTATCCGAGGTCTTCTTTCTATTAGTCTGGAAAGCGACATGCTCAAACGGAGAATATCATCATTATTGAAGGGCCGTAGAGTCTATACGCATCGTTGATTTGAAGAAAAAAAATAATGGAAGAATCTTGAGAAAAGGCTAGGTGTACCATAACAACAATAAAAAGATATCTTTACGGATTTGCGCATATCGTTACTCTTGTGTGTGGATATATCCCATCGCACCATGTCCGCCGCTTGATATATCGATCTGTCCTGAGAATGAATATCCAAAATTCCACCATCATATATGGCGGCGCAGAAATTCGGTCACCGCATAAAATTAAGATCGGCGCTCATTCTGTGATTGGGCACTACGCGATTTTGGATGGTCGCTTTGGGATTTATATCGGTGAAAATGTTAACTTAAGCACTGGGGTATGGATTTGGACCTCGGAGCATGATCCACAGGATCCAGACTTCAAGGCGGGCGGCAGTAGTGTAACTATTGAAGATTATGCCTGGATAAGTTGCCGGGTTGTCATTCTGCCGGGCGTGAGGATTGGTCGCGGCGCAGTCGTTGCGGCAGGCGCAGTCGTGACAAAGGATGTTGACCCTTATGCCATCGTCGGGGGTGTACCGGCGAAGGTGATTGGAATGCGTTCTCGCGAACTGCATTACATATTGGGCAAAAATTACCAGCCGTTTTTTTAACTGATATTACGCAGTTGCTCTCGTACCGCGACATTCATGGTGCCTGGCGGGGCGAGATAAATCTCGCGGTACTGCGTAACATCAGTTTTTAAATGCGAGCGGGTGTATATTTTAATTATTTATGTGTATCAAACGCACTGATTCAACGCTGCTAGGCAAATGCTCCATCCAAAAACGGAAAATGTGCGTCCTCTATTCCATGGAAATGATGATTTGCTATGATGTCTGACCAGCCATTGATTTCGATCGTTACCCCGTCTTACAATCAGGCAAAATATTTGGAATATACCCTGCTAGCAGAGAAATCGTCTTATCTTTCAAATCAATACTATCAAATTCGATGAAAAAAGTCTCATAAAGATCATGAAAAACTTCCATCGCCCGTTAGTCACTATCATCGTTCCGTCATACAATCAAGGAAAGTTCATAACCGAAACGATCGAATCGATTTTGCAGCAACACTATCGCCCAATCGAAGTGATCATTGTAGACGCCTGCTCAACAGATGACACTATTAAAATACTGCATAAATACGATAACGTACCAGAAGTTCAATGGACATCTGAACCTGATAAGGGGCACGCAGATGGAATCAATAAAGGCTTTTCAAGAGCTAAAGGAGAGATTGTTGCATGGCTAAATTCCGATGATGCGTATTACTCCAGGGATGTGATTGATACTATGGTCGCGTTTTTTGCCAAAAACCCACAAATAGACGTGCTCTACGGGGATGTGGCTATCATTTCAGCCGACAGCACTTTGCTTAGGTTATTTTTACTTCCCCCCTATAACAAACAACGTCTTCTCAGGGGAAACTTTATCTCTCAACCGGCTGTATTTATGCGCAAACGGTTAACAGAAAATGAAAAACTGGATATCAATCAAATTGGACTGGATTATGAGTATTGGCTAAGACTAGCAATGAAAGGATATGGATTTCACCATATAAATAAAATATTGGCATGCGATCGGCACTATCCTGAGCGGGTTTCTGTAACAAAGAAAACTCTGATAGAATCACAAATTGCGGCTGTAAAAACACATATGGGTCTTTCTCAGACACAAGCCAAGTTGATGTATCCTGTTGATCGGTTATTTCAGGCCTTTTGTAGAATTAGTGGGCTGATGCTTCTTCTGCGAATGCGGTTATTTCAGAACAAACACAATCTCGCATTTCCCCTAAAAATAGATTCTTATCCCAAGTTACTTTGGAGACAATTAACCAAAGCAATAGGATCGGATTTCAAAATTTAGAGATTTTATACATGAATATGGTTTTAACCTTCACACAAAAAAATTTCTTCTGGTATGCCGCAAATACGATATCCAGCATCGTTCCTGGCGCGCTTGTATCTCTATTTGATGGTAGCTTGGTTCTTGCGTTAGCCATACTATCTTTAGCCATACTATCTTTAATCTTGACCTTTCTATTTATTGCCAGACCAACCTGGCTTTTTTATTTCTTCATGTTGTTTTTTGTGCTGGGGGAAGTCAGTTTCGGTTATTTTTTACTTGACATATCGCTATCAAATGTATTTGGTATTCTAGCAGCGATTATCATCATTATTTATGTGCTACTTGGGAAACGCTTCCCCAATTTCCTGAAAGTCCGACAACAAAGAAATATATTCTTTGGATTAATGGCGCTTTTCGCTCTGGAGATCATTTCTGGGATGATGAACAACTCATACAGACCACTAACCACACGTTTTTCCCAAGTAATCAGCCTTTTATTTATCTGGTTCGTTGTACGCAGTAAAAAAACCTTATGGCGTGGCTTTTATCTTGGCATTATAAGCGTCGGTATATTAAGTTCGCTGACTATTCTGGCGGGGTTTAACCTCAACCCCATTGGATATACTGCACCAATAAGTTATGGAGCTTCGCCTTGGGAAACTTACATTCACAGGTCAATAGGTATATCCCAGATGTCGGGGGGGTTGCATGGCACATATATACTTGCTTTCTTGCCGCTGGCAATTTTGCTGGTGGCAAACGGAGACAAAATAGGAATTAATCGTTGGGCGAAAACCATTAGCGCAATTACAGCCATACTTGGAGTGCTGGCATTACTTGTTGCATCTTATCGATCGGGATGGTTGGGTTTAATGGTCTCCTTACTTTGTTTAGTAGTATTTAACTATAGGTCCTTACGTATCTCCAAACATGGAAAGTTATTCATTTTGTTTTCATTAGTCTGCATTCTTATTCTGATATTAGTTCCATTCAGGCAATCTATCTATACCAACCTGCACAATCTACTCTTTAATATCCGCTCAAATGCCGTAGAAGCTCGGGTGATCCAATATCAATATATTCTCCAGAGAATATCTTTGCCTTCGAGCCATCAATTATTCGGATATGGTTATGATGATTTTAGTTCGAGTTTCATGACATATGTTGCGGAGCAAGGAATTCACAACCCTGAAGTATATCCGTGGGCGCATAATTATTATCTTAATTTCCTTTATGCAACGGGCTGGCCAGGCTTTATTTTGTTCTTGTGGGTCATTTTCAATGTTATGAGAAATCTCTATCAACAAGCCGCATCTACGGTTGGTTATATACGGATACTGAATATGGCGATCTTTGCCAGTCTGGCGGGGATATTTACGGTGTTATTTTTCACCGCCGCGAATTCTGGTTTGCAGATAGTATGGATATTAATCGCTGCATCTGCCCTTGTTAACAAAAGTGAGCCTGATTTTCTTGTCAAGCGCAATTAAGTTTTTTTCAATGATAATAATTCTTGCTCCACATCTACTCTATCCGCTTCGTAATGGCGGAGATATCTATATAGAACGAATCGGCTGTCATCTTAGCGCGCATCGAGCCCCAGTGTTCATTTTAGGCGCAAACACCCTTACCTGCTATGAAATGGGAGCAAAGACTAGCCAAAGTCATTTTTTGAATAATTTACGCACTAAGCCTTGGGCGGCAATCCGCACTTTGGCATTCAACAGCCATTATCTCATTGAAAAATTCTTGACGAATGCATACCGCCAAAAAGCAAGGGAACTGGTTCTGGAATATCCAGAAGCAGTCATTATTTACAGTTGTATTTCAACTGCCAGCTTAGAATTGACAAAGGACCCCGCAATTGTCATAACTCAAAACGACGAAGTTGCCTTTTACAGAAATCTACAAGTGCATACTAAAAATCCTCTACAGAAATCTGTGGCGGCACAATCCGAAAAATGGGTATTGAATTTTTTGCGCCACTCCAAAAATAATTATATTTATGCCCATATCTCAGAGACGGATCAAGAGGCCTACTCTAATTATGTTTTGCAGCACAAAAGTATTCTTGTGCCTGCCGGGGTAGAACCTCGCTCTTCTTTCCCGCTAGTCAATTCACAAGATAAAAAAATCCACCTACTATTTTGTGGTTCGCTAAGCGCACAAATGAATTTGGACGCCCTGCTTTTTTTTAAGGAAAAAATTTGGGGCTTACTTAAAAACTATTTTCAAGAGGCCGTAGATGTATGGGTTGCCGGAAGCCATCCCACATCTTCCGTAATCAATCTCTGTAAAAGCCAGGGATGGGCACTTTACCCAGATATTAGTGACGAAGATTTAAACTCCTTGTATGAACAGGCAACATTTGGAATTCTTCCATTTGAATATTCAGCCGGGGCAAAGATAAAACTTTTGAATAGCCTGGCCGCTGGCTTGCCTGTGCTGGCAACGACAAGCGTAAAAAACATACCTGAACAAGATTTTCTGCCGAATTTATTTTCAAATGACCCGCAAAAATGGTTGGAGCATTTGCAAAAATATCGGATCACGAAATATGACATTTCCGGACGGATTGTCTGCCAGCAATTTGCAATGCAATATAGCTGGCAAAAAATTGCCGAAAAGATGGATAGCGATTTGAAAAGCATGGGAATTTAGCGAACCATAACGACAAGTTGCGAGTGCCTTGACCAATTTCGCGGACATTAGTAGATGATTGTAACTGGCAAAGGCTCATGCTCTTGTTCAATACCAAAAACTACTTGGAGATAAACCATAAATCTTAATTTACACTGCACTTACCATGTTTGGAGCCCATTGCCCCTTTAATCCACTCGATCAGTTAGCGGAAAGTAAAGATTGAGGACATTCGGAAAATTTTGTTTGTGAGGAGTAAAGTATGTCAGTAGAAATTGGGTCGTATTCGGCAATCCAAAAAGCACTATATTGGGGAAAGTATATTTTAGGGATGGTTTATATTCAGAAAAAACTATTAAAAAAGCCTGTTTTGATTCTCTCGACGCGCCGGAGCGGCACTACTTTGCTGATGCAGATGATTTACACCCAGCCTGGAATGAATTTCCAGAATCAACCAACGGATATATGGATCTATAACCCATATTCAAGTCAACTTTCGCCAAACCGCATCGGCGAAATCGTTAACCTTGATGCTCGGCAAGAAGTCTGGTTCCAAAATTTCTTTGATGGGCTGTTTACAGGAAGATATCGAGTAAATTCGCAGTGGAACTGGTTTGACGCGGATTACAGTTGGCAGGTGGATCGTTGGGTGGTAAAAGTGTTGAACTCGACCAATCTGATAGATTGGTTCTTGGCAAATTGCGACGCTCATATTCTTTACCTTACCCGTCATCCTATCCCTGTTTCACGCTCGATTATCAGCCGTAAATGGGGAAATGTCGCTAGTATGTACCTTAGCAATCCCGTTTATTGCGAACATATGCTTACGCCTGAACAACTGCGAGAGTGTCAAATGATTATGAGTAAAGGTAGCGAATTACAACGCTTTGTTTTGGAGTGGGGACTTTCCAACCAAAACGCAAATAAGTTAATGCTCGAATCAAAGATTCCGGCTCTTTCCTATGAGGAACTGATAACGAAGCCAGATTTAATGATTGCATGGATGTGTGAGGAGTTGCAATTAAAAAATCCACAACTCATGCGTAGGCAAATTGATCGCCCATCCAAGACCACATTGGCGCGCTCAAGGGAAGAAATTAATAGGGGCAATGCTATTGAACTGATTGAAGGTTGGGTCTCAAAGGTGCCACCAGACGAGGCGCGTATGGCCATGTATGGCGTACAGGACGTGTTGGGTCTTGACCTGTATACATGGGATAACCCATATCCAAATAAAAAATATTGCAGATTTTGAAACTACTCACCCACCGGGACATGGGAAGCCACCAGGGTGGAGACATGCCCAAAGCGATCCTGCCGCTCAGGGGTGCGATTGCGTGTGGCAGCCACACCGTCGTACTACCCCTGATGGTGCGTCTAGCCTGTCTACTGCTGGCAACACATAAGTTAGGAGATTTACCATGAAATCCTGTCAGAAAAAATTTTATCCAGAAATTCAGTTTGGCGGTTTTTCCCACTTGGATGGAACTATTCAATTTTACTTACGCGTGAATGCTCTCCTAAATCCCCAATTTGTAGTACTTGACGTTGGGTGTGGGCGCGGCGAGTATTGCAATGACCCTGTAGAAATCCGAAAAAGTCTGAGAATATTGCGCGGCAAGGCTTCACGAGTTATAGGGCTTGATGTGGATCCTGTCGCTACCGAAAATCCGGCTATTGATGAATTTCGTTTATTAGAGTCTCCTTCATCTCCGTGGCCTTTAGATGACGAATCCGTGGATATGATTATATCTGACTGGACGTTAGAGCACGTTGCTAACCCTGATATTTTCTTCAGTGAAGCGCGGCGTGTGTTAAAAGAGGGGGGATATTTGTGCATCAGGACGACCAATGCCTGGGGCTATGTGGCTTTTATAGCTCGTACTATTCCCGAAGCCTTCCACAACCGGTTGATTCGTTGGGCGCAAAAGGTAAGAAAAGAAGAAGATATTTTTCCTACCATTTATCGCTGCAATACCATACCTAAAATAAAACACATATTGAAGAAGCACTGTTTTGCAGGAGTAGTTTTCAGTCCAATTGGCGCACCGGCCTATCTTAACTTTTCTTGCATAGTTTATTTTTTCGGGATGCTATATGAGAGATTTTCGCCTCAGTGGCTTCGGCATACGATTCTCGTATTTGCTCAAAAAACATGATGTTGCGCCTTCTGATCTTAGGTCTCAACTTCCACCCCGAACCCACCGGTATTGGCAAATACACTGGCGAACTTGCCGCCTGCCTTGCCGGGCAGGGTCATCAGGTGCGTGTGATCACCACGCCGCCTTACTATCCGCACTGGCGGGTGCAGGCTGGGTATAGAAGCTGGCAGTATCACCAGGAAAACTGGCAGGGCGTGCGGGTCTTCCGCTGTCCACTATGGGTGCCGCACAAACCTTCCGGGATCAAGCGCATCCTGCACTTGCTCTCCTTTGCGCTTTCCAGTTTTCCGGTTCTTTTAGGGCAATGTTCCTGGAGACCCAATCTGATATTGTGTATTGCCCCAGCATTTATGAATGCGCCATTTGCCTTGTTCACCGCGCGTTTGAGCGGGGCCAAAGCCTGGCTGCATCTTCAAGACTTTGAATTGGATGCCGCCGCTAACTTGGGGTTACTGCCTGCCGGCCATCTGATGGCAAAATTCACTGGCTGGGTGGAGCGTGGACTGCTGAAACGGTTTGATCGAATCTCCACCATTTCAAACCGGATGCTGGCACGCCTGGCACAAAAAGGGATTGCACCCGAAAAAACCTTTTTATTTCCCAATTGGGTGGATACGGGGTTGATCTTTCCGTTACCTGCGCATCGGAAACCATTGAAGAAAGAATTGCGCATTCCATATGATAAAATCATCGTGTTATATGCAGGAAATATGGGCCACAAGCAAGGGCTTGAAAATGTTATAGAGACCGCCAGGCACCTGCAATCACAGGCCAAAATTCACTTTGTCCTGTGTGGAGATGGGGCGCTTCGATCGGATTTGGAGAGCAGAGCAGAAGGTCTGCCTAACGTCCAATTTTTGCCCTTGCAACCGCCCGAAAAGCTGAACGGACTTTTAAATATCGCCGATATTCACCTCCTGCCACAGCGGGCGGATGCCGCTGATTTGGTCATGCCCTCCAAGCTTTCCGGCATGTTAGCCAGCGGCAAGCCGGTCATTGCCACCGCCAATCCCGGCACCGAAATTGCCGAAATTGTAGGGCAATTGGGAGTGGTGACGCCGCCGGGAAATGCCCTGGCGTTGGCGGAGGCCATCCGTGGATTGGCAAATGACCCCGAACGGAGGCGTTCACTCGGACAAAAAGGATTGGCCTGGGTGATCGCAAACGGGTCAAAAGAAAAAGTGCTGAATGATTATTTTGAATACATGAAAAATAATATTGAACAATAAGGCATGAAAATGGGTTATGGAAAATCCTGGGTAGTAAGTAGTATTTTTATTCTTAGCGACGCGGCCATTCTCTATGGCATCTTTCGTCTGGCCGCCATCCTTCGAAACATGTTGACGCCCCTGTTTGACCGCAGTATGCTCTGGCAGAATGTGGCGCCTTTGGCGCAACTGGGAATCCTGTTTGGAATTGTTGTTTTCATGCTCGAGGGACTTTATCCCGGTTATGGCCTGACCGCGGTAAAGGAACTGGAGCGCATGTCCAAATCGGTTACGCTGGTTTTCTTTTTCCTGGCTGGCGTTTCTTATCTAAACAAACCCTTCCATGACATTTCCCGTGCGTTTCTTTTAATCAGTTGGTTTCTGGCCTTGTTCCTTTTGCCCCTGGGTCATTTTGTTTTACGGAATATTATTTCAAGATTCTCCTGGTATGGCACGCCGGTCGTGGTTTTTGGGGATGGAAAATATGCGCAGGAAATTGCGGCCTCCCTGAAAAAAGTGCGGCGTTTGGGGTGGTGTCCAACCGCCATTCTACCTATCAGTGCAATCAAACACGGGGGCATGGAAGATGCCCGCTCGAATATTGCGATATTTGCGCCATCTTCCACCCTGTCCATAGATCAATATGTGCGCATCTTGAATCAAAACTTTCATAAAGTGATTCTGGTCAGGCAAACGACTGGCCTCGGTTCTGTGTGGGTGGAACCTCGTGAAGTGGACGGGCAACTGGGGCTGGAGCTTCACTACAATCTTTTCGGCGGCTATGCCGTGTGGCTCAAGCGCCTGATGGATTTTGGAATAGGTTTGGCGCTTTCAATATTGTTCAGCCCTCTGTTAGGGTTTCTGTGTTTGCTTGTGGTTCTCGATTCGCCCGGCCCGATATTTTTTTATCAGGAGCGCCTTGGAAAAGATTTCAAGCGTTTCAAAATCATTAAATTTCGCACCATGGTAGTGGATGCTGAACAAAAATTAATGGAGTTTTTGCAGAGCGATCCTGCCGCTCGGGCAGAATATAAAAAGCACCATAAACTGACGGATGACCCGCGTCTCACACGGGTGGGAAAATGGCTGCGCCGATATAGCCTGGATGAACTTCCCCAGGTTTTGAATGTGCTAAAAGGCGACATGAGCATCACCGGCCCCCGCGCCTATATGCCATCTGAACAAGAGGACATGGGTGATTATGCCCCGGTCATCCTGCGCATCCAGCCGGGATTGACCGGCTGGTGGCAAGTCATGGGCCGGCATAACACCACCTTCGAACAGCGGCTCAGGCTGGATGAATATTACATCAGCAACTGGTCGCTGTGGATGGATTTCTATATCCTGATGAAAACGGTCTGGGTAGTTCTGGGCGGAAATGGGGCGTAGATGAAAATCAAATTGAGCCGCATTGTTTTTTGTAAAATAAAACGAGCGCACCTGGCGTAGAAATTGACATCGAAAACGAGACCACCGCAGCGTATTTCCGGTAACATCAGTAACCGGAGGTACCCAGGAGATGAGAACGGTGGAAGACTA
>Ga0210041_1001560_pt1 | contig 21440 bp, 8 predicted proteins | sample CryGeymeta201503_FD_183973 | JGI IMG/M metagenome (GOLD analysis project Ga0210041, IMG submission 183973) | Groundwater microbial communities from Crystal Geyser aquifers in Utah, USA - Crystal Geyser metaG 2015-03 (SPAdes) (version 2) | ecosystem: Environmental > Aquatic > Deep subsurface >... | reverse complement strand
AAGTGCACTTTTTTCGGTAAAATTGGGGATTTTCGGGGAAATTTCGGGACAAAAAAGTATAAAATGGCACAAAAACCACAAGTTTTTTCAAATTTCGCCGAAAAATTTTTATTGTCGCTTTTTTTGACGAAAAAAATGTAAAAAAAACGTTTAATAAAAAACAAATGATTACAGCCGGTAAATCATTAACGTTATAAAAATATTTTTATACATCGTTTAAAACACCGTACCTAACAAAGGATTTTATATTATACTTTTTTATAAGCGTTTAAGTGCGGCAAATTATAACTTTTATAAAAACGTTTATAAATGTTTAATAAAACATGCTTCTCAGCAAAGGATTTTTGAAAGTGATCTTATAAAGGTTATGTTACAGCCGGTAAATTATAAATTTTATAAAAATGAGTTTATAACGTCAATAAAACACGCTACGTAGCCGCTTGTTTTTATTTTTTTTAATAAAACGCAATGTTATGTATCATAAATTATAAATTTTATAAAAACGTGTTTATAACGTTAATAAAACACGCTACGTAGCAAGCTGTTTTTTATTTTTGTTTAAAAAAGTCATTTTAAGTAGCATAAACTATAAAATTTTATAAAACACCACACCTAGCGCCGTGTTTTTTGTTATTTTTAACATGCACGCAATGCTATGTAGCATAAATTATAACTTTTATAAAAATAAATTTATTGCACGTTTAAAACACCACCTGTAGCGACGTGTTTTTACTATTAACATATAAACAAGTGTTTAAGTGCGATAAATAATAAATCGTTTAAAACACCACTTGTAGCGACTTGTTTTTATTGTTTTTTATAAAACACGCAATGCTACGTAGCGTAAACTATAAACACGCTATAACTTTTTATAAAACGTTAGTAAAACACGATACTTAATCTAGGATTTTTAACGTTAACTTTATAAATACACGTTTAAGTGCGATAAATTATAACTTTTATAAAAACGTTTATAAAACGTTAATAAAACATGCTTCTCAGCAAAGGATTTTATGTTATAACTTTTTATAAGTGTTTAAGTGCGGTAAATATTAACGTTTATAAAACGTTTATAGTAAATTAGATGCTTTACCGGCTGTAAACGGGTGTGATTACCTTTCCTATAAAATGAATTGTTATAAAATTATAAAAGTAAAAAACTAAAAAATAAAAAATTAAAATTTTAAAAAAATAATATAAAGTTTTTTAATTAAAAAAAATAAGGATCATTAAAATTTTTTTTATAATACATTTTTGTAAAATACGATTTTTTTATTTTTGTAAGTGCCCTCTACTTTTTATGTATATTTTATGAAAGGTAGTGTACTTAGACTTTATATGTTACCCACATTTATAAAAAGCGGGTACCGACATTTTAATTTACACTGCTACATGCTGTGTTTTGTTGTAAATTAACCTTGTACGCCGTAAATAAACTACAACTGCAAGTAATACGTTTTTACAGGTGGAAAGTAGAACATTATTTTCTGCAATTACTACATTTTACGTAATAGAACAGTATACTTACATGTGTATACAGCATATAACTTAATACTTGTAGGGTTATGTTACGTATACTCTGAATTGTATTTTGATGTTTATTAACGTACCTACATAAATGCACTTAGGAAAGGTAGACACTTTGCATGTAAACTAGGGAGGTTAATGTAAGCGTATAGTAATAATGTACACTATATGTGTTTAACATTTCCGTTAATATACATTGTGTAAGCTATTGTGCATATGTGTATGTATTGTCATAAGTACCTTTCCACTCAAAGCACCCCCGTAATACTATATATGAAAAAACAAACAGAAACATTATAATATAACACTAATTAGTTTAATCTCATGTAATTATCATAACATATAATTTACTAGTATAATACCGTAAAGTGTTATACACTGTATCAATATATTTACATATTATTTAACGTGTAATAACAAGTATTAACTTACTACTAGAATATAATACGGTAACATGATACCTTTCCAGGTATGCACGATTACGTTGTTATATATACAACATAAATTAGGGAACTACGCATGTAAGACTTTACTTATAATACTACTTTTTTAAAGTGTTTCCGTATCAGTTTAATATCACATATCAATACTGTTAGTTATGTGTAAACGTATTTAATACAAATAGTACATGCATGCAGTTTTATAATGCATATATAGTATTAACATATATTAGTGTAGTTGTTGTACACCCTGCATGTATTAAGTATATGTATGTACACACCTTTCTTAATAACGTAAATATACGTTGTTTACACGTAAACAACAACAAATAAAAATGAAGACACAGCACCTTGTTTACAAACATTATTATTTTAACAACGCAAACACATGTATTACGCTAACACATTATTATTTAATAATTTAATAATACTAATAGTAACAACATTAATATATAAGTATGTTTATCTGTATGATATTCATTGTTGTGTGATTCTGTTAGTATTATACAGTTAAGTTTAACGTGGAAAGGTTACATATATTACATGTATAGTATTTTATAAAGTATAATAAAAAATTAATTTATATTACACATAACAAACAGTATTACATATGTGTAATGTTAGTAGCATATAGTATTTGTTAACAGTAACAAATATTTATACATTTTGTTTTTGTTTGTTTGTGTTGTTGTTAAACGCATATACGGGTAAAAGCATTTACTAGGAAAGGTTAATACACCCGTGTAATAACTAAAATCCGTAACGTGTATTATACGTCAACGTGGTTTTATATTTTTATAGTAGGTTACATTACTATGCATGTATACATAGCGTCCATTACATGTTTCGTGTAGTGTATTACAATGTGTATAATATAGTGTAACAGTATGTATAATAATTATTATAGTTGTTACATTATACATAGTTTTTATTGTTGCAAGTACTACACGCATACTTAATATACAATGTGAACGTAATAATATAAGTGCACGCAGGATACTTGTATTAACATTACTTTTTTTGTGATGTGATTTCGTGTTTGTTCAGTATACATGTAATAGAGTTACATAGGAAAGGTATCTTACAGTAAATGATTGCATACAGATATATTATAAGGTGCTTGTATAATAATAATTAATTAAAATGAGTTGCATGTTAATAAATGTAATATTCCGAATTTTGTTATTGTTTTGTTAATGCCTTACATTATTATATCCGGGGAAAGGTACACCAGTAATTACACAGGTACGTAATGTATGCATCATAAAAAAAGTATGTGTAAGTGTTCATAAGTTATGTATACATTGTTTTGATATTTTTAGTTACGTTACAATACGTATATTAATAAACGACATAAATATAAAATTATGTAATACTTTAAAGCTTTTACATATCTATATTGTGTGGAGTATACATTATACATTAATTACGTTACATTTAGATACATTTATTTCCGTTTGTGAGTGATAACGAACAATAATATTTATTATATTTTAATAGGAAAGGTTTTTATTGTATAACATTTATAAAACACACTATTGTTATCAGTAAACATGTTGCACGATATATAACTGGTTATATATATACATATCTACTACATAATATATGTGTGACTTACCATGTTGTTATTATACCTTTCCTATATATGGAAGTTTAATATACATACAAACAACCATGATAAACCAATAATAGCAAACATGAGCAGTAAACATTATACAATTATACATTGTAAATTAGGGGTATAAGCTACACGATGTTACGTTGTACTTCTAATTACGTGTACAAAAAACTGGACTATTACATTAACTTACACTTATACGTTGTTAAGTTTTTATACATGTAATACACTTCCATAGTCATGTAATACTATTTATGTATTATCACTTTTTATTTTTGGTAAATGTATATATATATATACATACATATTACGTATAAATATAATAAAAATAATGCAGTACAGATAAATAACGTTTTTATAAAATACAAATGTAATTTAAGCACATGCGTAGAGTATGCATAGTATGAAACCTTTCCATATGTGTATGTATAACAATGTATTGTAAACAACTAAAAAACAGCCATACGTCGAATAGACTATGCTTTGTATATCGCAAGTACAGTTTTGTAAATAAATTATTGCACAGTATTATACCTCGTTTATAAAAGTTTGTAAAAGTAATAATGTTATATTTTATGGATTAAATAAAAAATAGTTTTTACGTAATGAAAAAATATTAATAATTCTTATTCAGTAATATTAAAAATTTTATTGTGTAAACAAATTGTAGCTGTTTACTATACTGTCAAAAAAAGTATACCTTTCCATAATGTATATCATCCTATAACACATAGTGCATACAACTAACTACGTGAGTTAATTACAATGTGAAACGCATACACATTTTCTCGTTTGTTTATGTTACACACTTTATATTTTAATAATGCATAGTATATTTAATACAAAACATGTTATGTCCGTATAGGTTAACGATATACGATTACTACTGTGTTTGTTGAAATCATGTAACGTCATATTATTTATTTTATTAAAGGAAAGGTAACGTACCGTACAAAAAAATAAATACTGAATATAACAGCATAATGTAAACAGTAAAACTTTATAACCTTTCCTAGAGTAGACTTCCATCATTTGTAAGCACATGGATGAAAACACGTCTAATATTTATGTTAACTACTTTTATTTTAATAAACATAGGACATTAATTAATGTATGTACCGGCAATGCAGTTATAGACTTAACATACATAAACCTGTCTACGTTGTTATCAACGTTACATGCACGTAACATGTATTATAACAATAATAATAATAATAATAATAATAACATGTTTAAAATGTTTTATGTAACAGAACGTGAGATTTAATAACTACTTGTACTGTACTTTACAGGAAAGGTGGGAATGTCTCTAGTAACACATAATCTAATAGTACACTACTAATACAATAATATTTTCTGTATAAACATATAAATGTTTTTTTACTTTACTTAATTATAATATTTTATACCTGTAAACGTTGGCCGTGTACATTTATGTAATATGTTTATAATAGTGTACGGTTGTTTAACTACTAACTTTATTACAGCGTGTATATTAGTTTAATGCTCTGTACTTAATCATATTATTTTAATTTTTAGGAAAGTTGTATTTACATATAATTAATAATAGTTATTATTAACCAGTGTAAGGATAACGTTTCACGTAACTTTAACTCAACATAAAACCTTTCCTATAAAGTTACGCATTACTTACGTAAGCAAAACATGGTATCCACGGTGTACATATAACATAGAAGTATTACTAACACATTATCACATACAAATACCCACATATTATACTTTATATATTGCATGCACCTTTCCTGAAAAAATGTTACACACGTAGTATAACTATTACAAAAAAAATATGTGGGATTTTAAATAAATTTATAATTTAATATATAAGCAAAACTTAAACGTTACGTAGTGTATTGTATATTATTACAAGTATACTATCGTGATATGTGTAACATAAGTACTATGCTTATATAGCAATACAAGTATATTAATACGTAGCGTATTCTTACCGTAGGTTTGTTTTGATGTTTACTAACTTTTAATAACTAGTACATACTAGGAAAGGTATATTCATTTATAAACGTCCTGATGAGTAGAAGTGTTGTTTACTATAAACGCTTGCACGTATACATGTAGTGTCACTGAAAGCAATAAAATTATAATACACACTTACGAAAAGCATTAGATTATTTTTAAATTACGTAGTTAATAACATACAATACTCTACACATATATGACACAGGTAAAAGTGTAAACGTTACATGTATATTGAGTAATACAAAGTATATAAAGTTTGTAAGATTTAATTTAATACACAGTGGGTACACCATATTAATATATAAACCTTTCCTATATACGTCTAACTGCGTAATACGTTAAAAAAACAAATCACACAAAATGTAACCGTTACAGTGGTATAAATAAATGTATTAATGTGATATGTTTTTAAATGATGTTCTACATAGTATATAACATATATGATTATTTACAACGTTTTTCATAACAGATAACTGTAGTTAAAAACATAATGTAATACATACCTTTAATTTTTATTTTGTTTTGTATGTTTTATGTTTCTATAGTGTTAACATTGTTTAAGAAAGGTTACATGCAATGAAGGTTGCATTATAAACAATTTAATTGAATATTATTATAAGTGTAATTCGTTCACAGATTATAAAAGCACATGCATGTACAGAACCTTTCCGAAGTAACTACTGGTGAACGTTCATGCATACAACATAAAATTCGGGAGTAATAACTTTCACGTAATGTAGTACACACAGTATTATGTACCATACACGTCACACCTATATTGAATGTATATAAAAACGCAAGCAAGAGAATTAATCCCGTTTTAAAAATATTATAATATATTAATAACAAAATGTAAACAGTATAAACCTTTCCTAAAGAAAGAAGAGTCTGTATTGTTCATCATTATTTAAAAACAAATGGGAATAAATGCTTGCGCCTATACATGATAAGGTGTTACGAGTACCTGTAATTATAGTTTACATTACTATAAAAATTATGCTTGTATTTAAAACGTATATTGTAAGGGTAGATGCTGCTCATGTCGTACATAACATTAATAAAGAAACGTATTAAACTGTGTAGTGAATTAAACACATACAACACGGGGAGTAAGACTCCCTAAGTCTTATAAACCGAAAATTCGTATAATTGTTGTCTAAAACACCATACGTAACGATGCAGGTTTCATATTAGGTACACTTTAATTGTTATTACTACATATTTGCAGCAGATCTTTATTATTGTATATTGTTAGTGGCACTACATAAATTTTTTAGAGCACGGCATAACACAATTACAAAAAGTTGTGTTAAATACAATTTTATATATGTTTGTGATAAAAGTATTTTTTATGTTTTATAATTTTTTTGAAAATAAAAAATAAGTTATGTAAAATTGTTGTTACGATTTTATTTTTGTGTTTTACTTTTGTATAAATTTTATGAAAACTATTTTTTTAGGAAAGGTTAACCACACCCGTTTACAGCCGGTAAACCATATACTTTATTATAAACGTTTTATGCATGATATTATTTATCGCACTTAAACGCTTATAAAAATGTATAACTTAAAATCCTTTGCTGAGAAGCATGTTTTATTAACGTTTTATAAACGTTTTTATAAAAGTTATAATTTATCGCACTTAAACGCGTATTTATAAAGTTAATGTTAAAAACCCTCGATTAAGTAGCGTGTTTTATTAATGTTTTATAAAAAGTTATAATGTGTTTATAATTTACGCTACATAACATTGCGTGTTTTATAAAAAACAATAAAAACAAGTCGCTACAAGTGGTGTTTTAAACGATTTATTATTTATCGCACTTAAACACTTGTTTGCATGGTAACAGTAAAAATACGTCGCTACAGGTGGTGTTTTAAACGTGCAATAAATTTATTTTTATAAAAGTTATAATTTATGCTACGTAGCATTGCGTGCATGTTAAAAATAACAAAAAACACGTCGCTAGGTGTGGTGTTTTATAACATTTTATAGTTTATGATACTTAAAATGACTTTCTTAAACAAAAATAAAAAATAGCTTGCTACGTAGCGCGTTTTATTGACGTTATAAACACGTTTTTATAAAATTTATAATTTATGCTACATAACATTGCGTTTTATTAAAAAAAATAAAAACAAGCGGCTACGTAGCGTGTTTTAATGACGTTATAAACTCATTTTTATAAAATTTATACTTTACCGGCTGTAACATGACATTTATAAGAGCACTTTCAAAAATCCTTTGCTGAGAAGTATGTTTTATTAAACATTTATAAACGTTTTTATAAAAGTTATAATTTACCTCACTTAAACGCTTATAAAAAAGTATAATATAAAATCCTTTGTTAGGTACGGTGTTTTAAACGATGCATAGAAATATTTTTATAACGTTAATGATTTACCGGCTGTAATCATTTGTTTTTTATTAAACGTTTTTTTTACATTTTTTTCGTCAAAAAAAGTGACAATAAAAATTTTTTGGCGAAATTTGAAAAAACTTGTGGTTTTTGTGCCATTTTATACTTTTTTGTCCCGAAATTTCCCCGAAAATCCCCAATTTTACCGAAAAAAGTGCACTTTTTCGAAAAAGTGCACACACGTTTGCAGCCGGGAAACAGAACGACGCAATTCTGAGTGCGATAAATCAAACTTTTTTTTTTTATAAAAAAACACACGTTTCCGTACGGTAAATACACTTTTGCACATTTTTTTGTCACGGTCAAAATCTCGTTTTTTTAATGTTTCGGCACATAACCCTCGATTTTGCTGTTTTTGAAAAGTGCTAAGCAAGGGTATTACATCGACTCCTCCCCTACTTTCATTTCCTATAAAAAAGAATTGAAAAAAATTTTATTTTTTTTTTTGAAATCATTAGTTTTGTGCCAGAACTCACTAAGGAAAAAACGTAAGGAAAACTGACCCCCCCCTGCGCAACAAGGGAGCCATAGGGGATATAAATTTTTGTGTAAAAAAGTCATATTTTTTTTTGGGCCCTATTTTTGCTTCTTAAAATTGCGTCAAAAATGAAAAAAAGTTTTCGCGGAAGAAAAAAATTCGAAGTGGTGAAAAACACGTCATGTAAATTCGGGGGGCACGTCGGGGGCTATAGTTTCCCACTAAGAAAACGACATTTTTTTTTGCAAAATTTACAAAAAAAAAAAAAAAATCTGCACTTTTTTTTGATCAATTTACAAGTCGCTGAGAAGCGGAAACACCGAAAAAACCCCCGAAATTTCCGGGGGGGAAAAAAAGTGCAAAAAAGTGCGCAAAAATTTCCCGGAAATTTGCAAATTTGCAAAATTCGGGATTTTCCTTACGAAAATTCAATAAAATTTATAAAATTTATAAGTCGCTACAGAGCGAAAACAGCGTTTTTACCCGAAAAAATTTCGGGGGGAAAACTCGGGGAAAATTTGTGCAAATTTTGTCACTTTTTTGCAAAATTTTGGTGAATTTCACTTTTTTGCAAAAATTTCGGAAAAAAAGTGTCCAAAATTTGTCCAAAAATCATCGAAAAAACAACAATTTACAAAAAGTGCACACACTTTTCCGGCCGAGAAACAGAGAAAAAAGCACTTTTTTTGCATTTTTTTCCCCCGCGAAAAAAAAGTGCGCGCACAAATTTCCGAAATTCCCGAAATTTGTCATTTTTTACAAAAATTTTAATAAATTTTATAAAATTTATAAGTCGCTACAGCCGGTAAATCACGATTTTCATGTAAATTTTCCCGAAAACGTAAGGAATGAGTTTCCTTACGAAAATTTGTTCATTCCTTACGAAAATTTTTGCACTTTTTTACAAAAAAGTCATTCCTTACGAAAATTTTCTCATTCCTTACGAAAATTTATGGTAATTTTATTAAAATTTATGATAAATTTATATAAATTTTATAAAATTTATAAGTCGCTACAGCCGGTAAATCATTGAATTTATAAATTTATACAAAATTTATACAGTGTTATAACTTTTTATAAAATTTGTATAAAATTGGTAAATTTTCCAAAAATTTTCGGTTTTTCGAAAATTGGAGATTTTTGTAAATTTTATAAAATTTTATAAAATTTTTTTATAATTTTATAAAATTTTTATAAACGTTTATAAAATTTTTTTATGCGTTTTATAAAATTTTATAAACGTTATTATAAACTATTATGATTTACCGGCTGTATCATTGTGTCGTTATTAAAATTTATAAAAAATAAGCCGTTAAGAGTCGTGTTTTATACTGTGTTTAGTTTATCGCACTTAAACGCTTGTTTGTATGTTAGCATTAGAAACAGCTTGCTACAGCCGGTAATTTATAACTGCGCATTATAAAAGTTTAATACAGTTATAATTTACCGTACGTAGCATGTCATTTTATAGGTAACTATACAAACAAGTCGTTATGTATGGAGTTTTACTAATGTAATATGTTACGTTTATAAAAGTTGTAAGTTTACACTTAAAATCATACGTTGTATACCTTTCCATAAAAACAAGTCGCTACGTATGGTAAATTACAGTCTCTAGAAATGTTGTTATAAAATTTTATAACTTACGTTTTATATTTTTTATAAATTTGTATAAACGTTACCACATAGTGTTATACTTTACCGGCTGTAGCGTTGCGTTGTTATTAAACTTTATAAAAAATAAGCCGTTAAGAGTCGTGTTTTATAACATGTTTAATTTATCGCACTTAAACGCTTGTTTATATGTTATCATTAAAAACAGCTGTTTACAGCCGGTAATTTATAACTGCTCATTATAAAAGTTTAATACATTTATAGTTTACCATACGTAGTATGCTATTTTATAGGTAACTATACAAACAAGTCGTTATGTATGGAGTTTTACTAGTGTAATATGTTACGTTTATAAAAGTTATAAGTTTACACTTAAAATCATACGTTGTATACCTTTCCATAAAAACAAGTCGCTACGTATGGTAAACTATAGCCTCTATACATGTTGTTATAAAATTTTATAACTTACGTTTTATACTTTTTATAAATTTATATAAACGTTACCACATAGTGTTACGCTTTACCGGCTGTAGCGTTGCGTTGTTATTAAACTTTATAAAAAATAAGCCGTTAAGAGTCGTGTTTTATAACATGTTTAATTTATCGCACTTAAACGATTGTTGAGAACTTAACCTACAAACAGCGTGCTACAAACGGTAATGCATAACTATATATTATAAAAGTTTAATGTCATTAAAGTTTATACTACGTATTATTACATTTTATACGTGTACATATAAAACAGGCGTTTACATACGGTAAATTATAACGTACATTGCACTTACTATAAAATTTTATACCTTACGTTTTATAATTTTTATAAAATTTTATAAATTCGAGTACCCATATATACTCTACCGACTACATCATTATGTTGTTATTAAACTTTATAAAAATAAGGCATTCACTATAATATATTATTTCATGCATTATTAACAACATAAAATTTTATTAATTGTATTTTATAATTTATGTAAAAATTATACCAGTACACCATAATATATCAGCGGTAACACACTGCATATTACTGTTAGCATGTAACAAACGTTTAAGTACAATGTTTACTGTTGTTAGCATCCTTTACAAAATGTATATTATACTATTTATAAAAGCACATATACATTAACATAAAAACGTGTAGATACTCCCCAGGGTGTTACCGCGTAAACACCTTTCCAAATAACTATGAATTACATTTGTTTACAATAACACTAAAATATGGAAGCATACAAACAACGTAGACATGTAATAGTAACATACGCATAAATATTATTCACATATAGTTAATGCTAGCACAGAATATATAAACATGCTATGACATCGTGTATAGTACTCTTTTATTTTGTGTGTTTTATACACCAAGTTATATTTACTATTTTAGGAAAGGTTACTACGTACGCCCTACGGGAAACCTTTCCTACAGGCATAGTATTGATAGTGTTGTTGTAAACATACAACAATAGAACAAAAACGTATGATAGTAAGTTATATATTTATATATTACTAATCATCCATATATACGTATGTGCATGTAATGCATTATATGTTTTAGCGTAGTTAATGTTCTTTATCTGTACTATAAATACGTTAATGTTTAATGTTATCGTTGTTGTTGTTTACGACAACATTAATATTATTGTATCTTTAGGAAAGGTATCACATGCATACATGGTACGTATTTAAGCGAACACATTTTATAATAACACATTACTTGTTTTAATAAGTGTATTATTTATATGAGGTCATACGTTTTATCAAAGGTAGTCTACGGTTCTAATTTCTTAATAACAATCACGGCTTACAATCGGGTAATGTTACCTTTTAAACAACGGGTAAGTATATACCGGATATACATAAAAAAGTTTATACAAGTTTTTTATAAAATATAACACTGACAATTGTATGTATTGCATACTTACAAAATTCTATACGTTGTAACTATTTAATTATGTGTAATTATCTTGTATCGATTTTTGTGGTTTTATAATGTGTTTACATATATTACAATTTAATGGAAAGGTTATAATAATATGTCAACGTATACTGTTATTTTTATAAATAACAAAGTAAGCGTACATAAAATTATATATAATAATGCTATGTATTAATTGTAAGTAATTTTAACCATAATGAGTTTAATTACGTGACATGTTATACACTTTACAACTATTACTGTGTGTTGTTTGTTTGTGTAATTATAGGTTTTTATTTATGGGAAAGGTATCATTCTTCACACGTTATACTGTAATAATATGTTATGCTAATTATTATTACATGTAACTGTGTTTGTTTACAAACATTATGTATATACGTTATTTATTAGGAAAGGTATTATTTGTTTATTTATGGTATATTATACTTATGTTATTCCCATATAAATTAGTGCTGTACAATTTATATTATACGTAACAGAGTTATTACCTGTTTACGGTAGTAATTCACTATACGGTATTCAATAGTAACAAATATACGGTAGCTATAACAGTGCGTGATGTTTATATTACACACATACATTCGTAGGATAGTACATATAATTACAAATAGCATATAACATGTTAATAACTATTTTTATATGCTAATATGTTTTTAAATTATTTTTATACACTAGTTTGTAAATCTTTGTTTGGTATTGTGTTATTAATACAAGGAGGATGCAACAACTACTTTAGGAAAGGTTATACATGTATTAAGTTAAATAACAACATAACTAATAAAAACATCGTGTATGTAATGATACTTACACACTGTATTGTAAAATTGATAACGTACAAAATGTAATGCATTAAATAATACTTCAATAAATAATATGTAACGTAGTGCAATACTTTTTACAATAGTAAGGGTTGTTATACTTAAAGACATATAAGTTAATATATTATGTTTGCACGCGGTCGTAGACAAGTGCGGTTATTATAGAGTACTCCCGAGGAAAGGTTACACACTACACTATCACACACATAATACTTATTAACAACTAATACAGTTTGTTAATTATACTTGCCTATAAATATACGTGCACGTTTTTTTATGTAGGTTATAACAATACGCTGTTTTACATTTTTTATTATTGTTACCTTTCATAAATAACACACAACGTGTTATGTATACCTCCCGTAAAAATAGAAAGTGTAATGTTAAATCCTCATGAAACCTTTCCTGCATATAAACATTTTATGTATATACGCTACAACACAAACGGAAAAATAGGTATTACCTTATTGTACGATAATACGCGGATATACAACAACACACAGAATTGTTTAATAAATACTGTTTACGTATACGTACGTTTTACTATTGCTTATTATACACGTTTTACATACGCACCTTTCCTGCGTGTGTATTTTAACATACTTATACGATATACAAACAACAAACAGTAATTTAAGTTTGTACATAACTATTTATGTTTGCATATCGTATACTTTTTTATATGTCGCATATTATATACAGTACAAAGTACATATACTTAAATTATGTAAATGTACTCCATACACCCTTTGTATGTATGCATGATAATAACCTTTCCGTTATAGTAAGTATAAAGTAACGTTGTATAATCACACAACCTACAGGGATATATAATGTATACATATCATTAAATACTTTTATTTACATGTTATCCGTAGTAGTATACTCCTCGTTAATGTAACCTTTCCTATGTGTACATTACCTACCCAGAATGCGTATACAAAAAAAATATAAATTAATAAATACAGTTATAATAATTTAATAGTATTTTAATATAATACTGTTAAATGCCTACAGGTTATACTAGTGTGTTACACCTGTAATTTTTATATAATGTTACTGGACGTATGTAGTATGATTAGTAACGTATAACGTATTAACATTTATATTTACTTTAAGGCTGCCTTGCAACCAACCTTTCCTAAAGTTATAGTAACGTACAGTATGCAAACAACAAACAACACACGACAAGGAATAAACGTATGCTTACATGCAAAGTTTTTTTTTATTTACGTACAAATATAAAATATATTAAACTAATCACGTACACGTGTTGTTTATTATGTATTAATTATACTTACACTTTTTAGTGTATATTAATACAGTAATTTAAAATACGTATAACTGCCGCATAACGCATGTATTACATACCAGGTTTTATTTTACAAGCACGTAATGAATATGTTAACAGTGCAAATATAGTGCTTGTAATAATACTTCATTAAAGTAACAAGTAATACGTACATTATACACGTAAATATTTTTAAAAAAATGTGTAATGTATATCTGTATGATTTTATAATGTTTTTTTGTGTTGGTATAAATTAAACTAGACTTTACTATCTTACAGGAAAGGTACACGTGTTTAAAGCGGGTAAGTATACATACATGTATATTTTAATATTTTATATCGGACATATTAAATCATATTAAAAGCACATTGCATTACGATATTAAAATACATGTATTATTATAATATTAATACACAATAAAAATAATGAGTATACGTACATTCATATGGTAATAATTATTTCATGTAAATGGTTATTATACTACCATAAGTACCACGCAGTACATAATTTGTTTCAGGTGAAGGATTTTCCATTGTATATGTACGCATATAGTTGATTACGACTTAGGAAAGGTTCATGTGTTTTTAAGTCTATACTACATACGTGTACGTTTATTTTTAATAAACAAAATAAATGTAACATACCGTAGGATATATAAATACATTACACGAAGAGCACCTTTCCTAAGGACTGTAATATAATAGTGTACTACTAAAGACTTCAAAAAACCAGAAAAATATTAGAGACAATCACATGCAAATTATTACGTTTTAAAATTACAACACTATACTCATAACAATATTAAACGTAAAAGATTAATAATAAAAATTGTAGCTATGTTACATGCATACACAACCGGTAGCGTACATGTAGGATAGCATGTATTTACAAGTACGTTATATCTTATGATATACAATTAAATAACCATAGTTAGAACATTACAATGTTTAAGTTATTAAAATACGTTAGTTACCTTTCCTGAGAATGCTGCTCATCCACAGAACACGGTATAAAACAAACCACAACAATTATGTAGTAACATCTGGTAAGTAAGATATGTTATACAAAAATTGTTGCTACATATTAAATTTTTTACAAGGTGCTTTATTACATAGGTACTACTAAACTATAGTGAATACAATAATTTTATTATGAGATATACAACATTATATACGTGAAAAGTTAAATAATAATGTACATCGTTTGTAATCTATGTTACGTATTTTTATTTCAATATAACCTTATTACGTAAAGTATGCTGACAGCCAACACCTTTCCGGTTAAAAGTATTGTCACATAAATATCACATCAAAACAAACCTATCACATAAAAGTTTTAGAACTGTATTATGTGTAATACGTATACGTATGTAAAACATTAGCACTTTTATACATTTAAAAAAAAATTTGTAGTTATATATACAATATACAATACATTTTATACTTGATATTATACAATCTTGCAGTAATATATGTATGATAACCTGTACGCGTATGTAACCTTTCTTATTAATGTTATATATAATAAATATACACACATCAATAAAAAATGTTAGGACAAATACAAAAATAAAACGGTGTGTACATCATACACAGCTACAAGTATGTATACGTATAACGTAGTAACATATAACTTATTTTATTAAGTTTAATTATATTTGCATTACCTTTTTTTTCGGCGTATAGTAACACATACGTATAAGACATCTTGCTTAGGTATAGCATGCATACGTATGTTAGTAACAACAACACCAAACAATTACGTAATAAAAAAATGTGCAACAAAGAACACAATGCACGTACATTGTCTACACTATCAGTACACATAACCATTCTTATTATATTCGAGGTACACTTATCACGTAGGGGTTAAACTAATTAAAATAACGTGTATACATGTTATTATATTACATTATATTATAGTATACTCATAACATGTATACTTAAGCATACAAGACATACCTTTCCAAAAAAATTGTAATGTATTATGTAAAACAACAACAACACAAACAACTCACGTAAACGTAGAAGCCCCGTCATTATAATTACGTTAATTATATGTTATTAATGCAATATACATTAAAGTAATATATTAACGTTTTATAATTTCACGTTTTTGAATGTTGTTTATATTATATTATAATAACACTTACAGGAAAGGTTTTTATACATAATTATTATAAGCATGCTGTGTGAATGTGTTTCACGTAGATAGGGTGCAGGTTTATACAAACCTTTCCTACACGTTGCGGTGCACATAAAATATTACCTGCAACGGAATATAAAATCCTTAAAAATATATAGTATAAGTTAATATACTTAATTTACGTTTTAAATAATATTATATGTGCACTACAGGAATAACAGTAATGTGTATGTATATAGTTGTACTGTAAATTTAAAACATAGCAAGATAAGTATATCGTAACATGTATTTTGTACATAACGTATAGTACATTAAAGTTATATAATTGTAAATGAACGCTGTCAGTACATAACTAACTACGTGTGATAGTAATTAATAAAAAACTTTTTACTGTATGTAACTTATTAACGTTTTATATATAATAGCATGTATCGTACGGCAGTTTACTGCACCTTTCCTATAAGAACGTATTCCATACGTAATAGAAAAACGAATAAACAAAACCTCTAAAATAATATGTAAAGTAACTGCTCATAAAGAACACGTTTAAATATTATTTATTAAAAACATGTTTTTAAAAGTTTATTACTACACGGAATGTAATACTTGACCTGTACCGCCGGATATTACATGTTATAAAACCTTTCCTACTAGCCTAACTGTGCATAATGTGATCATACACAAAACACAAAAATAAAGAATTAAATTAACACGTACACGTATAACGTTAAGTAATAATTTCTTTACGTTTACTACCACCGTTTTTAATATTGTTAATATACATACTACAAATGTATTTTATAATTTAAACACATTTTACATGTAGCACATGTATGTAAGAATAACAAGCGTACAATTAAACGTAAAATGTAACGGTAATAAAAATATAAAACTTTTTAGTTAAATACGTTACGTTTTTTGTTTGTTTTTGTATGTATAATGCAGGTTTTAATTTATTGGAAAGGTTATACACTACAGCATGTATAACGTATGTTACAGATACAGTATGTGTATTATAACCTGCTTACATATAAATGACACGACATGTTACATTTTACATACGTATACGGTGATATAAGCTATTATAGTAATACATTACTAATATTTAAAATTTATTAAATTTTCATTATTGTTTTTGTGTATGTATGTTAATTAATACAACAAGCAATGGAAAGGTTATAATAGTGTTACTTCCAATTTAAGGCTAACATAAAAAAAGAAAAGCATCATATGTAATTTCTGTAGTATATAATTGCGTATATAATCCTGTATGTAAAATTTTAATCATAAAAAATGTATTATACTAGTTCAGGATCGAGTACTAACAATGTGTAATCTAAACCTTATATATCACGTAACATTGTATAACATAACTTATTACACATGTACGTTACGTTACGTACTTTTTGTTATTTTTATTAATATTAGTAACATGTATGCAATGCACAATATGTCAACGTACACATATATATAGTTATAACGTTACCTTATTATACATGTATGGCATTAATTATTAATATATAAAATTGTTAAACATATAAGAACCTTTCCCGCGGGGAGTATTACAGTCTATACAACATACGATTACCAGACCTGGGTATAGAAAAATGGTAACCTTATAACTATTAGGATACACTTACACATAATTATAACTACGTATAATGTAAATAAAAGTATACATTACGCACGGGTATGAAGTTTAGTTGTAACCTTTCCTAACGTAATAAATCGTAATGTGTTGATCATCATACGTAAATAAACAGGTTTTAACAAGACGCAAGTTACCTGTAATACATCATAACTACATATACCTAACATGTAGTGTGATAATACTGTACACTGTATATATTTAATGTATTATCTTTCCTACGTAATAGTATGATTATTTTATGTCGTATACAATTAAAGTGTAACCACCCGTTTAATTTTACATACGTTTTACTTTATACTTATCGTTTTAAAAACTTTTTATGTTAACGTATTTAATACTACATCATATGTAACGCAACATATGTTTACAAGATGTTATGTATATAACATACCACTATTAATACACATTTTTAGGAAAGGTGCAATAACATATAACCTTTCCTAAGTATAGTAAGTTTACTACTTATATTAAAACATCTCACAACAGCATGATTAACATACGTGGAAGAACATTAACACGCAAGTAGTATATGTTATCATAATTAAATTTTTACATAATTGTAATAATTTATTATTTAAAATAATATTTTATAAAATACATTGTATTATTACGTATACGTACCCGTTATATCATGTATGATAATATAACACACAAGTAACATAGATACATAAATATATCATACAATATATGTAAAACTATAACGTAGTTGTTTAACCTTTCCTACATATTGTGTTTGTTCACTACGTTTAACAAACCAACATCAACACTGTACACCGTTAAAATGTATCATGTGCAAAATTGTAACAGCATTATGATATAAGTATAAGTGTAAACCACATATTAAAAAAAATAGAATGTTCGTTATATGCTACATTGTTATACCTATAAATAACACAAATAAATTATATCATGATAACACCTTTCCTAAAGTTAATATACGTACATTGTTTTTGTAAGAACAACAACTAATGAATAATATAGAAAGTAACCGAGTTAATCTTACAACTTAAAGTAACATGATGCGTATAGAACTTAAACTATACAAGGTTCTGTTAAGCTATACTTTATGTATGGCGGGCGTTGTATTTTATATGTAGGTGTATAGTAATACATTACAAAGGAAAGGTACATACAATACTATACTATCACGAAGGTGTAAGGAGGTAAAAGTACTCATATTATAAAAGTAATAGGTTAAACAAATTATTTAAAATATATTTATGCGTTAAACATGTTATTAAACAGTAAGTATATTCCTTTACCTTTTGTAATAATATTATAATAATAACCGTGATTTTACGTTTTATGTGTATACATAAAACAATTGCGTAATGTATACGTGGAAAGGTTATTTTCTTTAACATAAATATATGTCATGTATAATTAAAAATCTTACCACGTATACGTGTACAGCACACATACCTTTCCTATTTGTTAGATGCATCAAATGTGTTCATGTACCACAAACAAAAAAAATTTAGAAAAGTAAATTTATATAATAGTAAATACCTAATTTTTTATAAGCCTTCCCTTTATTATAGTAGTGTCTGCATTTTTATTATACAAAAAATGAAATATGTAACACATGTATTTTAAAAGTATGTTTAAACATATTATGTATTTAAAAATATTAGGTATGCATACATGTATCCGTGCAACATGTAACCTTTCCTATGTAAGGTTGTAAATGTATAAGAAAACATCCCAAATAACAACATAGTAAAGTTAGTAATACTTTATATGTTTTTATGTTGTGCCTATTAATATGTTTAACATGTGTGCTATATACGTAAATAACACAACACTAAAATCAAAATAGATTAAAAATAAAAATTGTTACAGTAGTGTTATACATACCTATCTTTTAATCGCATTACTTGTTTTTGTATTTTAGTGTGATATGTACAACGTTTACATTTATTACAAGGAAAGGTTGTATACTTGTGCACGTTATTAAGTTGCTATAAGAATTACTGGAATGTCTAACATTATTGATATAGGTATACGTAACATAAAAAAAAATTTCGTAAGTACATTATTACGTAAAGTTTGTAAGTACACTATATTTTTATCCGTAGAACCTTTCCGTTATATATAATTTATATAGACATAACATATACAACGGGAATTTGAATCACAAACATAACGTAACAACGAGATGATACTTAGTATATTTTAATAGTACCATTATATGTATAGCAATCCCGTAGGTTTCTTTTTTGTGTACCGATATACATTCATTGTGTTTACTGTATCCTTAAGGAAAGGTGATTATTGTTGTACGAATTATATGTTCACGTTATATAATAATTATATGTTTATTATATAATAGAAACGCAACGGACAATAAAAAAGTATTAGTTATAACAAACTGTTTGTAGCGATATGCTACGAACACGAGTTTAAGTGGGGTAAATCATTTATGTTATAAAAACAACTTGTAATGACTTATTTTTTATAAATTTTAGTAATGGTTCAATGTTACAGCCGGTAAATCGGCGTACTACGTATTAACGTTTATATAAGTTTATAAAAATTATAAAACGTAAGTTATAAAATTTTATAACAACATTTATAAAGGGTATAGTTTACCGTACATAAAGACTTGTTTTTATGTACAGATATAAAATGCATGATTTTAAGTGCAAACGTATAACTTTTATAATTGTAACATATTATAATAATAGAACCTCATACGTAGCGACTTGTTTTTATAGTTACCTATAAAATGTTATGTTACGTATGGTAAAGTACAATTGCATTAAACTTTTATAATACACATTTATAAATTACCGGCTGTAACAAGTTGTTTTTAAGGTTAACATATAAACAAGCGTTTAAGTGTGATAAATTAAACACAGTGTAAAACATGACTCTTAACGGCTTATTTTTTATAAATTTTAATAACGACACTATGTTACAGCCGGTAAATCGTAACAGTTTATAATAACGTTTATAAAATTTTATAAACCGCATAAAAAAATTTTATAAACGTTTATAAAAATTTTATAAAAGTATAAAAAAATTTTATAAAATTTTATAAAATTTACAAAAATCGTCAATTTTCGAAAAAGTGGTCCGGACCGAAAATTTTTGGGAAATTTATCAATTTTATATAAATTTTATAAAAAGTTATAACACTGTATAAATTTTGTATAAATTTATAAATTTAATGATTTACCGGCTGTAGCGACTTATAAATTTTATAAAATTTATATAAATTTATCATAAATTTTAATAAAATTACCATAAATTTTCGTAAGGAATGAGAAAATTTTCGTAAGGAATGACTTTTTTGTAAAAAAGTGCAAAAATTTTCGTAAGGAATGAACAAATTTTCGTAAGGAAACTCATTCCTTACGTTTTCGGGAAAATTTACATGAAAATCGTGATTTACCGGCTGTAGCGACTTATAAATTTTATAAAATTTATTAAAATTTTTGTAAAAAATGACAAATTTCGGGAATTTCGGAAATTTGTGCGCGCACTTTTTTTTCGCGGGGGAAAAA
>Ga0210041_1001542_pt1 | contig 21645 bp, 24 predicted proteins | sample CryGeymeta201503_FD_183973 | JGI IMG/M metagenome (GOLD analysis project Ga0210041, IMG submission 183973) | Groundwater microbial communities from Crystal Geyser aquifers in Utah, USA - Crystal Geyser metaG 2015-03 (SPAdes) (version 2) | ecosystem: Environmental > Aquatic > Deep subsurface >... | reverse complement strand
TGCTAGATGTAGGATTTTTGCCACAAATAAAACGTATTTTCAAATTAGCGCCTGCCAATAAGCAGACTATGCTTTTTTCAGCGACTATGCCATCTTCTATTTCTAGTTTGGCTAGTGCTTTTATGAAGATGCCTCTTCGTATTGAAATAGCACCTCAAGGTACTTCAGCTGAAAATGTTGAACAAGAAGTATTCGTAGTTAGTAAACCTGACAAAATGCGTTTGCTTTATTCTCTTTTGAAAACTTATAGAGAAGATACTATACTTATTTTTTCTCGTACCAAACATGGGGCTAAGCGTATCACTCGTGATATCAATGATGCTGGGCATACTGTAACAGAAATTCATTCTAATCGTACTCAAGGTCAACGTAAGGCATCACTTGAAGGATTTTCTAGAGGTAGATTTCGTATCATGGTAGCGACAGATATTGCTGCCCGTGGAATTGATGTGAAACAAATTTCTTTGGTAATAAACTTTGACTTACCAGATAATTCAGAAGACTATGTTCATCGTATTGGTCGTACTGGTCGTGCTGGTAGATCTGGAAAAGCAATTTCTTTTGTAACACCTTCTGAAAAAATGGACATTAGAAAAATAGAAAGACTGATTCGTAAAACTTTGCCAATTTTAGACTTACCTATTATAGCTCGTGAACCTGTAAGTAATTTTGTACCAGACAGAGGTGTTCCTACTTCAAGACAAAACTTTGGTGGTCAGCGTCGTCGTGGTCAAGGACAAAGTCAAGGTCAGAATCAAGGACGTCGTCGTAATTTTCGTCGTGATCGTCAATATGGACGTAGTCAGGCGAGAGGTGAAAGATAATTTTAAAATTTATTATATGCTTAGTAAAGTATTAAAAAACTTAAAAAAAATAGAAAAAGTAAAAGGCTCTGATTTGACAGTCAGCCTTGGTGATATCAAAAAACCAACTCTACAAAGAAACGGTTTTCAAGCCAAAGCCAATAGTCAGGCTGGTGCACTCAGACAGAGAAGTATGGGAAACAGAATGAGTAAGCCTAGTAGAGCAAAATAAAAAAATTATAAAAACAGTCTCGACAAAATCGGGACTGTTTTTTTATACTAAAATAAGGTAAAAAATATTTATTTGAAATAAACAACTAAGTTTTTGCGTAATATATTGTATATTGACTATGGCTTTATTTAATAAAGCTTGTTATAATCTTTCAGTCTTAATCTAAAATTTATCTTATATGAAAAAACAAAGTAAAATTCCAAATCTGTTAATTTTGTCAGCTATTGTAACTTTAGCTTTTGTTGCGACTGGCTGTGGTGTCACTACTCCTGCTACAAATTCAGACAAGAGCACTTCAACAGTTTCTACTAATGTAAATACTACGACCAAAGGAAATGGCTTGGGCAATGGTAACGGTAACGGAAATGGCATGATGAACGGTGGAAACGGGAACGGCATGATGAATAGATTCTCTTATAAAGATGGTACCTACAGTGCTAATGGTGAATATTTTGCAGAAGATAAAGAAGTAATTGGTGTTTCTCTTACTGTGCAAAATGATATTATTACAGATGCTAGTGTAACTCCTCAAGCACGTGATAAAACCTCAAAAGGTTATCAACTTATGTTTGTTGATAATTTTAAATCACAAGTGGTTGGTAAAAAAATTGCTGACTTGAAATTGAGTAGAGTAGCTGGTGCTTCTTTAACAACTCAAGGTTTTAACAACGCTGTTTCAATTATAAAATCTCAAGCAGCTTTATAATTTTTTTAAATATTTTTATGGATCCAAAAAGTTTGAACTTTGAGGCTATCGGGACTCATTGGCAAATAGATATTTGGGAAGATTCACCTCTCTTTGATGAGGTGAGTTTTTTTGCTAGTCTAAAAAATAGAATAGAAGAATTTGAACAAATTTATTCTCGTTTTCGTGAAGACTCTTGGCTTAGGCAAGTTTGTAATGAACCAGGAGATTATGAATTGCCACCAGATGCAAAAGTACTTTTTGATTTGTATTTTGAATTTTATAAATTAACTAATGGTATATTCACACCACTTATTGCTCAGACTTTGGTAGATGCAGGATATGATAGTAATTATTCTTTGCAACCCAAAGAAAATATTGCTAAACCAAAATCATTGTCTGAAGTTTTGGAATATGAATTTCCAAAATTGGTTGTCAAAGAAAAAACAATATTGGATTTTGGTGCTTGTGGTAAAGGACATATTATAGATATTGTTAGTAATATGTTAGATGAAAAAAACGTAAAACATTTTTGTGTGGATGCTGGTGGAGATATTTTTTACAAAAATAATGGTATTGAAAAAATGCGGGTTGGTCTAGAAAATCCTAATAATTTTTCAGAAGTTATTGGTATCGCTGAAATTCATAATCAAAGTATTTGTTCATCTTCTGGTAGTAGACGTAAATGGGGGAAGTTTAATCATATGATAAATCCAGAAAATCTCGAATCTCCAAAAGATGTGGTTGCTACCTGGGTTATCGTTGAAACTGCTATTTTGGCTGATGCTCTTGCTACTTCTTTGCATATGGTAGACAAAAAAGTTTTTTTTGGAAAGTATAATTTTGAATATGTGATTATGTATGCTGACAATAGTGTAGAGAAGTCTGCAAATTTTCCAGGAGAACCATTTTTGAATTAGTTAGATTGTGTTATAGTAAATATAGAAGTATTTGTTCATTATTTATATAATTTCATATAATATATGAAAAACTATCCTCGTGTTGGTAAACGTCAAGGCCAACCAGCCTTTCGTATACCATCAAGTTTCAAAAATAATGTACATAAAGTAGTGAGACAAATTCCCAAAGGACAGGTTTTGACGTATAAAGAAGTTGCGTATAGAGCAGGTTCACCTCGAGCTTACAGAGCTGTGGGGAATATTTTGAACAAAAATTATGATCCAAATATTCCTTGTCATAGAGTAGTGAGGTCTGACGGAAAATCAGGTGGCTATAATAGAGGAAGTGACAAAAAGAAAGAGATTTTGGAAAGTGAAAAAGCTATTTGACAAATTACCTGTTTACAACTAGTATAAGACAGCTATTTTAGCTGTTTTAAATTTTTTATAAAATGTAGTACAATAAGAATATGAAACGTAAATTTTTAAAATTTTCTTTAATTATCATTATTAGTTTGGGTATTTTGATATCGGTGCCTTATTTTGTGGTACACTTCAACAGGACTGCTGAGGAAAAAGCTGCACAAGCTATTATTGATAAACAGCAAGAAGATATAAAAGAGATTATCTCGAGGAGACAATTAGAAAGAACTTCTGTAGGAGATGATGAAGATCCTTTTGGTGAAGATGGAATTGTCAGAGTATTATTGATTGGTTTAGATAGTAGAGCTGGTCAGACTGCTGGGCATTGTGATGTCATTCAGATGATTGAAATAGATAAAAATAATAATACTGTAAATATTACAGCCGTACCTCGTGGTACTTATTCACCTTTGCCTCTTGGTAAAGCTACTACATCGACTGATTATTATGTTTCAAATGCTTGTGGTTTGGCAGGACTTAATTACGGTATTAATCAAATAGAAAAAATTTCTGGTAAAAAAGCTGATTATTTGGTAATGGTAGGTTTTTCAGAAACACTTGGAATTTTGCGTAATTTGAAATTGCCTACTACCGAAACTTTGCAGTGGTTACGTCAACGTCAAGGTTATGCTATTGGTGAACCTCAACGTGCTCGCAATCATTCTACTTTTATCAAGCAACTTTTGACAAAATATTTACCAGATGATCATTCTAAAATAGATACAGCTTTCCATTATATTTTGTATAAGATTATAAAAACAGATTTAACTTTTGCGGAAAGTGAAAAAATAGTAGATGCTTTGATTGACATGGATATAAAAAATAATCCTGAGAAAATAAGTCTTTCTATGCGTCCAAGTTATAATGTCCAAGATATTCCTTATGATCCTGATACTGCTGGAGAATATGTAAAAAGTATGATTGATCCTGTCAAAGGGTATCTGAAAGGAACTAGTTATACGGGTATTACTACAGAGGAAGCTGACCAAAGAATTGTTGATACGATTGATAAAAAAATAAGTGATGATGAGTTTGTTTTGTGGGCATATGAAAATCAGTTGTGGTTGCAAATCGAAGATGATATAATAAGAGAAGAAAAACAATATGAAATTATTTGGCAATATTTGAACCAAGTTTCAGAAGAAGAACAACAATTGATTGTGGCTGATTATGTATTGGAAATGAGATATTTGGGATTGGAAGATTGGGCTGTAAAGGGTGAAGATTGGATAAAGGCGGAAATAACAAAAAATTAATCCCGACCTCGTACCTCGGTGCGGGATGAATTAGATTATTTAATTATTTTAGGTTTGACCTGTAATCAATGCTTTTAATTTATTTTATAAAAATTTTATGGAAGATAAAAAACATTTTTATATACAAGTCGTATTGGGCGTTGTCTTGATTTTGACAGTTCTTATTGTTGTTTTTATTCTTTTTTCTGATCAGTTTTTTAAGGGACAAGTATTAAATCAAAATGTTGTTACTCAGAGTAAACAAAATATAGTGGCTACACCTGTAAATTCAAGTACTCAAGATATTGTCAGTGATCAAAACAATAGTACAACTACGGAAGATTTTTCTACTACAACATTGTCTTTTGATATTATGAATTGGTATGAAACTAAGCCATTGTCTTTTGATAATCTTGATTGGAAAGAAATTATAAGATATGATGGGGTAGGATTTATAGCTCCTATACAGGCTCCTTTCTTTAATTGGTCACCGGAAGTAAAAATATCTAAAGGAAAGCTGAATTGTCCTGTATCAGACACACCTTTAAATAGTCCCGTACCTCATTTTGTTGAAAAAAATATTGGTGATAAGCCATACTGCTTATATGTCTATGGGGACGGTGCTGCAGGGACTTCTTATAGTAGTAGTTTATATATTACTGAGGTTGAAGATGGACTTTTAGTAGAAATACCTATTGTATTATCTCATACTAACTGTGGTTCTTATGGGGATGAAGATATTGAAAATTGTAAGATTAGACAAGAATCCCTGAATAGTTTTATGGAGGATAATTTAGACGGATTTATAAATAAAATAGTAAGTAGTATAAATATTCCAAATGATGTAAAAAATGATTTACCTGAGTTTACTGGATTTTTGAATTAAACATTTTATAAACTAAAAATATGAATGAAAAAAAATCATGGCTTGTCCCAATTGTAGTTTTTGTGATATTAATCCTTGTATCTTTTGTGCTTGTGTTAGTGATGTTCAAAGATTCTTGGTTGAATAAGCAAGCTAATAATCAAAATAACGAAATCGAAGAATATTTTTGTACTGCTGATGCTAAGTTGTGTCCAGATGGTTCTTATGTAAGTAGGCAACATGATAATGGTTGCAAATTTGCAGCTTGTCCAGAAGCCGATACCAATACTAATGTTGGTTTTTTAGAAGATATTGATGCAGGAAATATGGGGTTCCCTAATTTGGAATGGCAGGAATTTACAGATGGAGATGTGAATTTTAGAGCACCAAAAGAAATAATGGGATTGAATTATGTAAGGTTTGATTATTGGCCACCTAGAGTAAGTATTTTGGGTAGTAGTTATACATGTGAAGAAACAGAGTTTGTTGTAAGTGGAAGTATTTATGAAAAAGAAATTCAAGGTCGTACTTATTGTATAGAAACTTGGATTGAAGGAGCTGCAGGTTCTACCTATACAGATTATGCTTATACAGTAGCTTTGGATGATATGACAATTGCTAAAATTGCTTTTACAGTTCGTATGCCACAGTGTTTGAACTATGATAGTCCAAAGAGTGAAGATTGTACTCTCGAAGAAAAAGAGTTTAGTATGGATAGAGTGGTTGATACAATTGTAGAAAGTCTAGCAGAACCAGAGTTAACATTTTAAATTAAATAAAAAAACGTCAGATAAATTCTGGCGTTTTTTGTTATTTATTTTATTATTAATATATTTTAGTGATGATGTCCGTGAAATTCTTCTACTTTCATTTTTGTTACTTCAGTTTTGCTTAGAAAATGTGCTGCAATGTAAGTAGAAATTGGTACTGCCAAGATGAGAGCTGTACTACCAACCAGAGTACGTACGACTTCTTCGGAAATAAATTGGCTGTTTAAGCTGTACCAAAAAGGTGTATCAGGATAAGCTGAGAATAATAAAAATAAAGGGAGGGAGGCTCCGGCATAAGCCAAGACAAGAGTATTTACTAAAGATGAGATATGTTCTTTGCCAACTACCAAAGCTCTCTTATGTAACTCATGTTTTGACAAAGTTGGGTTAGCTAGTCTTAGCTCACCAACTACAGAAGTTTGAGCTGTGGTAATGTCATCCAACACACCTAGAGTACCGATAATTATACCTGCTAGGAGTAGTCCTTGTAGATTGATCTCTCCCAAAGACGAATTGGCTAAAAACATTGCATCTTCAGATCCTTGACCAAGTAGACGAGAAATATTTACAAAAAAAGTTGCAAGACCAATAGAAATCCCCAAAGTGATTAGTGTACTCAACATTGATAAATGAGTTCTTTTGTTGAAGCCATGAGCTAGATAAAGAGAAACACTCAGAATAACAACAGATCCAACAATTGTTATTAGCAGTGGATTGGCACCTCCAGCGATTTGAGGAACAATAAAATATCTAAGAACAAGAATACTAAATATTAGACCAAATAAAGATCCAAGACCTTTTAGTCTTCCAAAATAGAGTACCAGTAAAATAAAAATTATAAAAATAAGTAATAGAGATGGTAATCGATAAGTATCTACATAGACATAATTACTACTGCCATCTATCAAATTGTTCTTTGAGATTATTATTTTTTCACCAATATCTATTTTTTGGATATTATTTTCTGCTGTTTTATCTGGGATAGGTAATTGTACTTCATTGTTTTTTTCATTTCCTGACAATATTTTTACTTTGATTACTTGCTTGCTTTTGGTGATATTTTCTTCATTTTTTTCTATTACATCTTCTATATTTAGTACTGAAGCTTTGAAATATTCTATGTCTGGTTTTTTTTCAGTAGTTGTGGTCTGTGCAAAAGTTTGTCTTGGTATTAGTAGACTGAGTGTAAGTAAAGTGAAGAAAAAGAGTTTTTTGGTAATTGTCATAAGTTTATCTCTAAGTTAAGATTAGATACAGTATAACATAGTTGGGGATAGTTTACTATTGCAAATCATTCGCAATTGTGATATAGTATCTTCAATATGAAAGACATTTTAGAACAATTGAAAAATAAGGGCTACAAGCTTACTCAGCCTAGAGAAAAGGTTTTGGGTATTTTGCTTCATAATCATACAGCCTTGTCTGTTCAAGATATCCACAAAAAAATAGATAGTGTGGACAAAGCATCTGTGTATCGTGTGTTGAATTTGTTTGAAGAATTGGGGTTAGTAAATATCGAAAATTTTAATAATGAAAAACTATATTGTCTGACTCGTGATCCTCATCATCATATCATTTGTAAAAAATGTGGTTATAGTGAAGAAGTCCCTTGTACTTATGAACACCACGATTTCAATAATTTTGATAATGTTCAACACCAGATGACTTTGACCGGTGTTTGTAATAATTGTAATAAATAAAAAATATGTTTAAGAAAATAATTTTGACTGCTATTTTATTCTTGGGAATTACTTCTATTTTTAGTGGCTGTAGTTTGAATAATAAAAATAATCAAGAAAGTAATAATGCTAAAATAAAAGTAGCTGCTAGTATTTTCCCAATTTATGATATCACAAAAGAAATTGCTGGAGATAAAATAGACGTAAATCTGATTCTTCCTCCTGGTGCTAGCCCTCATACTTTCGAAGTGTCAGCTTCACAGATAAAAAATTTGCAAAATACAAAATTGTTTTTTGTAAACGGACAAAATTTGGATAGTTGGGTAGAAAATATTTCTTCTTCAGTCTCAGGTTCTCAAACTATTGATTTGAGTGAAGTAGTAGATTTGCAACAGCTAGATGAAAATAATCCAAATCATAGACCTGACGAAGAAGACTCAGGTTTCGATCCCCACTATTGGTTGAATCCAAAAAATGTTTATGCTGTATCAGAAGAAATACTAAATCAATTGGTAGTACTGTCTCCAGAAGATGAGCAATACTTTTTGGGGAATTATAATAATTTTGTAAATGAATTGCAAAGTAAGGATACAGAATGGAAAGATAAAATGAATAGTTTGTTAGACAAAAATATTTTTGTTTTTCATGATGCTTGGGGATATTTTGCAGATAGTTTTGATCTGACTATCGTGGGTACTTTTGAACCATTTCCAGGACAAGAGCCAACGCCAAAATATTTGAAAGAATTACAAACTGCTGTCAAAGAAAATAATATCAAAACTTTGTTTGTCGAGCCTCAGCTTTCACAAAGTTCTATCAAGACTTTGGCGAGTGATTTGGGGGTGCAGATAGAAGTACTAGATCCTTTGGGAGGAGTGGAAGGTAGAATGAGTTATATTGAGATGATGGATTTTAATGTGAATAATGTATATGGATTATTGAAATAATAAATAGTTTTAATTCCCCCTCCTATTAGGAGGGGCTAGGGGAGGTCTATAATATAATAAAACGTTTTATCTTGCTAAAGACCCCCTCTAACTCCCCCTACTAGGGGGAGAATAACAATTTGGTATGCTAATAGAAGTAAAAAACCTATCTTACAAATTCAACGATTTCACTGCTCTGGAGAACGTCTCTTTTGAGATTGAAAAAGGGGACATCGTGGCTATCATCGGGCCAAACGGTAGTGGTAAGACAACACTCTTACAAAATATTATCGGAGTACTTAGTCCAACTACTGGTACTATTACGATTGATGGTGAGAAACCTAGAGACGTGAGAAAAAAAATTGGTTATGTTCCACAAAAATTTGAATTTGATAGAACTATTCCAATTAGTGTTCATGAATTCATGAGTCTAGAAAAATGTGGCAAAAAAGGTCATGATGAAAAAAATATTATAGAAGCTCTAAGAGAAGTTGGTCTAGAAGATGTGGAAGAAAAACAATTGGGACATTTGTCTGGTGGACAATTTCAACGTGTGATGATTGCACGCGCTCTGCTTCATGAAAAAGAAATATTAATTTTTGATGAACCTTCTACTGGAATAGATTTGGTAGGTGAAAAAACTATTTATGATTTGATAAAAAAAATAAATGAAGATAGAGGAACGACTTGTCTGATAGTTTCGCATGAACTTAATATCGTCAACAAATATACCAAAAAAGTAGTTTGTATCAACAAACAAATGGTTTGTTATGGAAGCCCTGAAATTGTGATTACGCCTGAAACTTTGCAGAAGCTTTATGGTAGTGGTACAGGACTTTATCATCCTCATAATCATATTCATTAATGTTATAAATGTTGAAGATGTCGTATCACTGCGTTTGTTCTAATTGATATTTCATTTATAACATTTTCAACAATTTCAACATATTCAACAATTATTTTATGCTAGAATTCCTACAATACCCCTTCATGATTAGAGCTCTCTTGAGCGGTGTTTTCATTTCTATCTTACTTGGCTGGCTTGGTACTTTTGTGGTGACTCGCAAAATGAGTTTCATTGGTGATGGAATTGCTCATGCGTCACTTGCTGGTATTGCTCTTGCAGTATTACTTGGTTGGGCGCCGATTCCGACAGCGGTAATTCTTGCAAGTATCATCGCGGTGATTATTTATTTTTTGGAAAAGAAAACAAACATCTCAAGCGACATGGCGATAGCGCTCATGCTGACGACAGGAATGGCGATTGGTATTATTTTGCTTAGTTTTTATCAAGGTTATCAACCGGAGCTAATGAGCTACTTATTTGGCAATATTTTGACTATCAATAGTTATGATTTGTGGTCAATTTTACTTATTGGTTCTGTAGTTTTGATAGCTCTACCTATTTTTTATCGCAAAATATTGTTTAGTACTTTTGATCCTATCGGTTCTTATTTGTCGGGGATAAACAATTGGATTTTTGATTTGTTGCTTTATGTCTCGACTGCGATTGTGATTATCCTTAGTATCAAGCTAGTGGGTGTGATTCTCGTGAGTTCTTTGCTTGTCACACCAAGTGCGATTGCCAAAATGTTTGCCAAAAGTTTTAAATCTTTTACTTTGCTTACTATTATCTTTTCAGTGTTTATTGTATTGATTGGACTTATTCTTTCTTATTATTTAGATTTGCCTTCTGGAGCGACAATTATTTTGACTGGTACTGCTTTGTTTATTTTGGCGTATTTGTTTTCTTTGGCGTTGAAACGTAGAAGTATTAAAACATAAAAACATGAAAATATAAAAATAATTTTGAAGATAAAAAAATCAACTTGGAGAAGTTGATTTTTTTTATTTCAGCTAATGTTAGGGATATACGAAATTTCTCTGGAACGAAGTGGAAGAAAAATTTGGGTGAAGCACGAGCTGAGGGCTGAACCGTATATCCCTTGTTATACGCCCCGACAACCGAAGGGAGGAGAGCGCAGCGTGGCACGAAGCGTAGCGGAGTGAGTTCAAAAATATTTTTCGTTCTTATTCATTATGATAGGCTTTCCTCATTTCTTATAAATTTCATTTTTCAAAGATTCTTTATTTTTTTTCTGTATTATTTCGCAAAAAGTAATATAAAATATCTAAGATGAAGATTATTATTAAAAATAAAAGAAAGGCAAATAAATATGGCTTTATTATTGCTCCAAAAAAACTAAAGATAAATACAATAGGGATCATACCTAAAAAAGTTATCGTTGCAAAAGTGATTACATTTATATTTGTCAGACCAGCGACATAACTTACAATATCAAATGACATATAAGGCATTAGCCTTGATAAAAAAATTAAGACTGCGATATTTTTATTATCTTTCCCTTTAATTTTTTTATAAAAGTTATTTTTTTCTATTTTCTTGGATAGGTAATCATGCAAAAAAAATCTTGATGTTAAAAAAGCCAAAACAGCACCAATTGTCGCTCCTATAAGTGTATAAAGCATACCATAAAACGGCCCGAAAAAACTTCCTGCCAAAATGACAAGTGGAGATGAGGGGATAGGAGCTATTAAGATAGCTATAATCATCAATAAAATGTAAATAAGCACATTGAAGCCCTCTGTGTTTTCAAGTATTTTCTCTATATTATTAAAAAAGTAGTTAATTTTACCAAAGAAAAAAAACACTATAATTATTAGGAAAAGCAATAACAATAATTTCCAATATTTTTTTAATGGAATCATTTTAATAAAGTAATTTAAATATCCTTTTAATAAATGGAGTTAGTTTTTTTGAGTAATGCGTAGAGAGTATTTTTTTGTTTATGCGGCTTGCGACGGGATAGGGATAAATTTTTGCAAATATTTTTTTTAGTGGGATATTGCTAACTTTTGCTAAAATTAACTCTTGTATTAATTCTCCTGCATTTTTGGCAATCATTGTTCCTCCAAGGATTTTGTCTTTGTGGATGAATAATTTAATTTTACCAACTGTCGATTCTTCCACAATCGCTCTATCATCATCCTCAAAGTCGAGAGAAATAACCTCATAAGATTTTTTTCTTTTCTTTAATATTTCTTCATTCAAACCAAATGTTGCAATCTCAGGAGAGGTGTAAGTAACCCATGAAAAATTATCATAATTTAGTTTTTTCTTTTTTAGAGGATTAAAAAAATTGTTGATCAATATTCCTGCATGTAATTCTGCTGCGTGAGTAAATTGATAAGATCCTGCTATATCCCCACACACATACACGTTTTTATTTGTTGTTTGAAGATAATCATTGACTTTCAGTTTTCTTCCATCTGAATCAATTTCAATCCCAGCTTTTTCCAAATTAAGACCTTGTATATTAAGTTCTCTACCTATACTGATTAAGACTTTGTCAAAAAAAACAGTCTCATTTTTTCCTTTGCGCTCAATTATCAATGTATGAGGGCTATTAAACTCCAGAGTTTTTGTTTCAAAAAGAAGATTTACTCCCTCAGCCTTTAGTTGTTTACACAGAATGTTAGATATCTCAATATCTTCTTTAGGTAAAAATTGATTGCTATTTTGAATAATCGTAACCTTGCTTCCGAGTCTCGAAAAAGCCTGACCAATTTCAATCCCTATTGGACCACCGCCAATAATAAGAAAATTTTTAGGCAATATATTTAATTCAAAGATATTTTCATTTGTTAGATAATCTACTTTTTCTATTTCTGGAATTTTTAATTTTCTAGGGGATGAACCTGTTGCTAAGATTATCTTTTTAGCAGAATATTCTTTGTTGTTTACAACAATCCTATCTTTACCTGAAAATTTTGCTTCTCCCAAAACAACATCAATTCCTTTTTTTTGAAAATATAGTGTATTTTCATGCTTCCTTATCACATTTTGTTTGTCTTTAATGTATTGCATCACTTTTTTTAAATCAGTAACTCCTACATTGGTATCACTATATTTCTGAAATTTCTTTGTTTCGTATGCTTGATTTGCAATATGAATCAAAGCCTTGGAGGGAATACATCCAGTATTTAGACAGTCTCCTCCAATATTGGAATCTGTTTTGTCTATTAACAATACTTTTAATCCAATACGATTCATAAAATTAGCCACATTCAGTCCTCCGGAACCTGCTCCTATACATATAATGTCGTATCTATTTGAAATATTATTTTTTGATTTCATAGTGTTTTAAAATAAGAGATGTGTATGTATATTATAAAGATTTCTTTTATAATTTAAATTGTTTTCGAAGCGATAGCGAAGAAAACACATTATTATTCCCCTCATTAATATAGAAAAAATCAAATTTATTCTCTTTTGAAAGCCTATCATTCCTTATTCTCCGTTAGAAAAATATTTTTTGAATTGCGGACAACGCCCAAGTTTAAGCGATGTTTCTGGCTGGTATAATATAACGCCGATAGGCGTTTTGCCAGCCAGAAATATGGGTGCAGTGAAGGAGCGAAGCGACTGAACGGAACCGCTTAAACTTTGTTATATGATGCACATGTTTTCCTTTAATTTGCGATAGCAAATTGCTTTTAAAAGAAATGGATTTGATTTTTCCGTTTGGGGTAGGGGCAAGAGGGGTTGGGGGTGTGGCAAGTACCCCAAACACCTTATTCTAAATACTACAGACTCCGTCTGAACAATCACCACTATTTTTCTTTAGTGGACACCGTTTGTCTGCGTAGGAGCAAAAAACACAACAGTCTTCGCCTTGCGCCTTGATCGTTTCTCCGCAACCTTCGCAAATATAAAAAGGTACACATGAAGTGGTAGGTATTTCGCCTTTTTGTTTATGTCCGCACTTTGGACAGGTCAATGTGGCTGTATTTTTTTGTTTGTCTTCGCTGGCTTCCTTTGCTTCAAGTTTAAGTACTTTAACCGCGTCAGGATATCCCAATAAAACCTGTTGGTCTTTTGCACCTTTGTTTAGCACGGTGACCGGAACCGACATTGCTCCTCCGCTTAAGTTTTGCATTTCAGATAAGTCTTTATCGTTTGCGGTAACATCATGGCTTGTGTAAGCAATTTTCTTTTCATCCAGCTTGGCTTTGAGAGCCTTGCAGAAACCGCATTGCGGGGTGGTATAGATATCTATAGTTTTCATGGGAAAATAAGTTAAAAAATGATAGTGGAAAAAGATTTTTTTATGATTTGTGTATTACATGATAAAAATCCTTTAGCGCTGTAAGCTGAATTTGATTATAATGAACTGTCGATCTTTTAGTTTTGATAAACTTGATGGCTTCATCTATTGTTTTTCCTTTGTAAATAAAATAGGCGGCAAGTAAGGTCGAAGTTCTTCCATGGCCGTTTTCACAATGAATATAAACTTTTTTCTTCAAAGCAATAAATTTCTCCAGAATAGTGGTTCCAAATTGCAATTGATCATTTGAAGGAGCCATCCCCTTTTTTACTGGGAGCCAAATATAAAATTGAACACCAAAAGGAGCGTCTATGCGGATTTCTTCAAGTGAAATATCAACTTCTATACCTTTTTTCAATAATTCAGAATCAAAATGGGTCTGACAACATTGATTCGAACCGATATAAATACCATTAGCAATGTAATTGTATTTCAGTTCTTTTATCTGTTGATGATCAATTTTTTTCATATAGACATTTAAGATACTAAATAAAATCTTTTTTATTTTTTTGATAGTTGTTTGAAGTAATATCCCCAGGCTAGAAAGAACACAATGAAAATTGCCAGCAAGACCCATTTGGTGCTTGTCCCTGTGTCGTTTAAGGACAGTATAATGGCGATAATTGCCGTTCCTGACCATAAAAGCTTTAATTGCAGCATTGCTCTGTATTCCGATATGTCTTTTTTATGCATGATAAACGACACTCCGCCAATACCCACTAACGCCGCTCCAATGAGGCGTGCTAACAATAAATTGGTTGTTTCAAACCCCAATACTTGCAAAAGCAAGGCAGGAAATAAAATCAGTGGTACTGCAAATAAAATATCAACTATAAAATGAGCAACAAACCAATGCCGGAGTCCTGTGGGAATTGTGTGATCAGTCATAGTTATTGCCATAGATTCAAAAATACTCCAATAAAATGAACTATTACATAGAGAAAGAGAACATATCCCACTACAGCTCCTATAAACGTCAGGACAATCGTATTTATAATTTCATTTTTCTTGCGCTTTGCTTGTTCGATACTGCAAATCCCTTTCTTTTGATAGAGATAGTATAAGACGGAAATTCCTAGTAATAGTATACCTATTCCGCGAAAGTACCATTTATAGTTGTCATATAAATTGTCCGCAAGTGATGTGGCGAAACTGGCGCTTGAGAGTCCGGCTAAAAAAAGTACTATCGGTGACACGCAACATAATGATGCTACGAAAACCGGGAGCGAGCTTATTCTGATAACGTCTTTCAGCTGTGATGATGTTTGCTTTTTTTCTTTCATAGTTTCTATTATTTATTTTCCATTCCACACTATGCCGTTCTTTTTGCTGCCGACTCCCTGTTCCAGATTATGGTTTGCCCAGGAAAACCATTGAGCGTTGTAGCCGACTAATTCTTCTCCGGTGTTTGTTTTTAGTGTTATCACTTCGTCCTGATATTGTGCGGTGATTTTGGTTCCATCTTCCATTGTAACTGTGGCTGTTTTTAATTCAGCGAGTTCCCTGCGTACAAATGCTATGGGCGTATCCTGATATGTTGTTGCGTAAACAATCTCCTTGAGGGGGAGATCGTACTCTTTTCCGGTGTAGGTTACATTAAAATAGAGATCATCGTTTGTGTCATACTCACCATATGGATAGATGTTGTATTGCCGCGTGTATCCGGTTTGTTCGCTTAAGACTTCCATGTCGGGATATTTCTGTTTAGCCTCTTCAAAGCTCATGACCTGCATGGGGAAACGGACCAGTTCAGTATCCGCCAAGTCTCCAACAACCGAGCGTCCTTCGATTTGTGACCAAAGAGATTCGGTTTTTGTGTCGTACATGAGTAAATTTGATTCATACAAAAGTCCGCTTACTCCAAATTGAATGGTGTCGCCGCTCAAGTTTCTTTCGTAAACTATTGCCGAACCGCAAAGAGGGCAAAAAGTTACTGCTATGGGGATGTCGGCAATTACATCATTGACAATTTCGTGCCAGACTAAAATATTGTAAGGATAAAAACGGGTTTCTTCTCCATGGCTTACTACAATTCCGAGTTGATCATCTTTCAGGTTTGGATTATTTGTTTGGACTTCGCTTAGCGGTGAAAATATTGGACTGTTAATTGTCGGAATACCATCTGTCCCGGTGCCTCCCGAAACGATCTTTTTGATGTCAAAATCTTCGGCGGGTTTGGCAGTGTTGGTTTCCAGATTGTACTTTTGTAGCGCAGTTTCTTTCACAGTCATGGACTCTGTTTTTGGTTTAACTGTCTGATTGGCGATTGATTGTTCAAGTTCAAAGGCTCCTCTGTATCCGCGTTCGATTAAGGCACTTTCAATTTTTTTGTCGAATCCCGTGACAATGGCAATTCCGGTGAGAATAAGAATTATCGCCAGAACCCTTTTCAACCAGCCTTTTGGGTTAGATGCTCCTTTAAATTTTGAAGCTATTTTTCTGCCACCGTAACCGATTGCCAATAATGGTATGCTCATGCCTACTGCGTAAATTGTGAGGTTCAATACGGTAAGCCCAAGACTTTTTGGCAAAACAATGGCAAGTATAAGAAGATATGTTGGAGAGCAAGTGGTGAAAACCGGCCCAAGTGAAGCCCCGAGGAGGATTGCCCCTTTATTACCGGATATTTTACCGCTTTGAGCCAATCCCGCTTCGCTTTTATACAGTTTAAGTTTGCAGGAAATTTGCGTCCATTGATCGGGAAACATCATCACTAAACCAAAAATTGTAATCAATCCTCCTGAAATAAATTTCCAAAATTCTTGCGGTATGCCAATGAGAGCGGTAGTGGCTTTAAGAAGTAGGGTAAATATTATCACCGAAATTCCCAAAGAGCCCACGATAATCAGTGGGCGAAGTGGATTTTTTTCACCGACGCTGCCACCGATAATAATCGGTAACAGCGATAGAACGCAGGGTGCCAACACTGTCAGCACCCCTGCCAGAAATGATGGGATGAATAGTTCCATGTTTTAGAGTGTTTGCGAAATCGCGGTTTTAAGCTCGTCAAAGGATGGTCCAAAAAGGGTTGGCATTGCCTTGCCGTTTTCGTCTATCACTACAATCGTTGATTGTACGGTAATTCCATAGTCTTGCTTCAGTTTGCTTTCCGTATCGAAATTAGCTTTTAGTATTACGGTTTCTGTTGGTAGCTTTTCAATGTTTTTCTTAATTTGTTCTGCCAAAAAAACGCAGTCGGGACACCAGCCAGCGTAAAAGAATATTGCAAAGGGCTTTTTGCCCAGAAGTTCAGAATAACGTTCTTGTGTGAAATCGGTGTACAAAGCAATTTGACCGTTCTCGGTGTTGACTTCCTTTGCCGTTTCTTCTTTGGCTTTCGTCTCTACTTCAGCGGTGACTGCCGGTTTTTCAGTTGTTGTATCTTGAACTGGATTTTTTTCGATTAAGTTCGAGCAGCCCGCTAGTCCGACTATGCCGACGGCAATAATGGCGAATAATGTTATGTTTTTGGTCATAAAAAGATAGCGTTGATAAATAGAAAAATGTGGTAGATCAAGTTTTAATTTTTGAAGCAGCATGTTCCGGCTGGCTTTCCTGAGCCACAGGAACAGCTTTGTTGCGCCATGCAACATGAGCCGGCCTTTTTGCCACTTCCGCAGGCACAGGGCTGATCGAGTTTGTTTTCAGAATCTTTTGGAGGATTGGAGTCTTCCATAATATATGGTGTAAAGAAATAAAGTGCTTTTACATTAGCAAACAAAACATATGGTGTCAGTGATTTATATCACCAGGGGATATTTATTCCTGCCTTTTTTAAATCATTGATAGCTCTTGTGACCGTTTCTCTTGATAATCCGGTAAGTTCCGCGAGGTGATCATGGGTCATTTTTTGATTTTACACTAAGTAATTTGCTCAGCATGTTGCTTCTTTTTTGTTCTTCCAGAAATACATCCAATTGCTGAATAATCTTTTCCTTGGCATCAAAAATGCCTCGCTTGAGTCGCTTTTCATAGCTTTGCATTTTCTCCGACATAAGTTGTAGAAATTTGATCATCAGTTCCGGTTTTGAATGAATGATTGCTATAAAATCTTCTATTGAAAAAATACAAAAAAAGGAGTCCTGGCTTGCTTCTGCGAAGTGTGTAGTTTTTCCTTCATGGAAGCTGATGTTGCCGAAGATTGATCCCGGTTTTAGCACTTCAATAATCAGTCGTTTGCCAGCATGTGAATTGTAAAGGGTTATTTCGCCTTTTTTCAGCACATAAATTGAATTATTAGCTTCGTTTGGCATATAAATTATTTCCTTTTTCGCACATTTTTTCAATCATTTTTTTGGCAATACTCATGATTTCCTGATCAGGTATGCCCTGAAAAAGGTCTATTTGTTGCAGGTACCAGTGTTTTTGCATAATGATTCTTTATAACTTTGTTGAATTATAGCGCGGTAGCGCTCCATGTAAAATAACGTTTTCGGAGCGACCAGCGGGAGCGGATTTTATATCCGATTTCTTAATTTAAACAATGGTTGATGCTGCTCGGACCAGGTTGTAGAGGTTTAAGAGGAATCCGGTAGTAAATATCAGCCTTCCCACTACGTCTAGTATAAAGTTTTTGTTTTTTCCACGTCTGAAGGCAGACATGGTGAACGCCCCAAAGAAAATAGCGAGAATGGCTACCGGTACAAGCCATTGTTTGCTTGGCACAGCCGTATACAATATTACCCCTATGCTAGTAAATGCAATAAAATAGAGTATCTCGGGAATTTTAGATAGCTGAATATTGGAACCTGATTTTTTTATTTCATGTTTTAAGGATTTTTCGAAAAAGTAGAGTCGTAAACCGAAGGCTGAGAATATTAGTACTGCAACCCCCCAAATAAGTTCAGGAGGCTGGATAACCTTTGAAAGGATTAGGAGCATAGGTATCCAGACGATAAATACCACCGCAACTCGACGTGGCCATGTGCTTAGGTATCTTTTTATTTTTCCATTGCTGGGAGCCACCACGACATATAGAGATTGGGAAAAATCTCTACTAGAGGGGAAAATAAGGAAAGGACCAAGATCATTTCGATTTTCATAACATGGGTTGTGATATTGCAAGAGATAATAGGATCCAGCCGGTCGTAAATAGCGGTTCCCCAACAGAATAGACGATAGGGTTGGGATTCACTACCTTATGTATCATCCAATAATCTCCTCGTTTTCGATTTTTAAAAACCGTTACCTGCCCCAATATAATTAATGGAACTCCAAAGAATGCCAAATATCTCGTTATACCGCCGTCATAACCAATATTTAACGCAAGAGCAAAAAATAGAAGCACGAAAATCATAGAAAATCTCATTTTTAACTTCATGTTTCCCTTGTAAACGGCTGTTTGTATCAGCCCCCCCGCCGTGATTGCTTGGAGCATACAGGTTGCCAAAAGTAGCCATTTTCGCATATCTGGTTCCACAATTGAGTTGTCTATTGTAATAAAACTCGCTACTCCAAATAGGGTCCATAGGGTGAAAAATGGAACAATGGATTCGAAGAGGCGACCAAAGTGTGCGCCGCTCGTTCCGAGGCCTACGTATTTCCCTCCTTCGTCATGGGCGTAATCTATCATCATCACAATTGGAACCATTCCGCATCCTGCGAAGAAGGCTAGAGCGGTTCTCATATTGAAGTATATTGGAAGTCCGCTATCGATCGTACCTGTTGTCGTTGATGACATTGCTGTCCAGAATAGGAACCATCCAAGAATAAATAGAGGCCCTCCCATATTGTATACGATTGGGTTTGGGTTTGGTCTTCCATCTTTTTCCCAACTGTCCCCCATTTTTCTGTATTTCCACAGGAGCTTCATGGATGCAATAATTGATATTGCCCCGGCACCGCCTAGAAGAAACGATGTGATTCCATTATTTGTTGCCAGACCGGATGTTATGGTGAGTCCAATCCAAGAGAGCAAGAACATCATGCTCAGCTTCATTTTTTTTGATTTTTTGCGATATCGAACCGCATCACCCATTGGAACGGATGCAACCGTTGCTAAGATGAGAGAAAATATAATTGCACCAATATTCATAGGGCTGAAATCCAATGCGTTTCCTCCATTTGTTGGAAAAAGGTAGGAAATGGCAAAAATTGCCCAGCCAAGCAGAAAAAGTATAGGGAATGGGAATGCCGCATCCAGTTCTTTTTCTAAATTATTGCCTTTTTCTTTCGCACGTTGGTATGCCGCAGACCCTTTCTCATCCCATGTACGATCCACATACCAAACGCCGATTATCAGGGTTATTATTCCAATGAGTGATAGAATTGAACGAGGGCCAAATTCAATTATAAGATTAGGGTTCATAGTTTTTTAGATTAGGAAGTATGGGCTTTGGTTCATTGTCATGAGTTGATTGTACTTTTATTTTCGTGATAAAGAAATTGTTTTCGTAGCGGGAGCGGAGAAAACATCCGAACTGGCTGGCGATAGCCAGACAGCCCCCTCTTATAAAAAAAGAAAAAATCAAATTCAAATTCTTTTAAAGAGCTAGGGCGATAGCCCCAAAAGGAAAATATGTATTTCATATAACGCCCGTGAATATACGAAAAAAGCTAGTGATATAATATCAAGCGAAGCTTGCAATCGCTAGCTTTTTTGTGAGCAAAGCGAACGAACGTATATACACTGTTGTGCGACGTGCGTTAAGCGCATCTAGCTTTTGATTACCAACAATTTTCGTGGTGACATAAGTTTAATCTTTCCTAATGCGCAAACGCATGTCGGACAACGTTCAGCACTTAACGAAGTTTACTTGAAGCAAAGCGGAAAGTAAATTTGGGTGGAGCAAAGCGACCCGTTAAGTGCTTGTTGTACGACGTGCGTTAAGCGCATCTAGCTTTTGATTACCAACAATTTTCGTGGTGACAAAATCTAATATCTTTCCTAATGCGCAACGCATGTCGGACAACGTTCCTGGCTATGCGATGTTTGCCGTAGCGTAGCGGAGGCAAATATGGGAGAGGGCTTTCGGGGAAAGCCCGAACCGTATAGCCAGTGTTATATGATGTACATGTTTTCCTTTAATCCGCTGCAAGCGGATTACTTTTAAAAGAAATGGATTTAATTTTTTGCCTGGGGATAGTGTTATTATTGATCATTACCCAAGATAGCATTTATTATATCTGGTATTTCTTTTTCAAATGGATTCGGCCAGCGCTCTAAGGCACGCAAAAGGATATAAGCTTCTAGTTTTTGCGTGTCCGGGGTGAAGTCGATGCCGTATCCTTCGATAAAGGCTTTAAGTAGCTTTATATCCTTTTCGATTTGAGTGCCAAGCTTATAAATTGCGCCAGGAAGATTGATTGCAACAAGGGCCAAATCATACATTGGGTCGCCTGCGACAATTTGATCTCCCTTATCAAAAAGGATTATGTTTTGATCTTTTATCAGAGCATTGTTTGCGTGCAAATCGCCGTGTATAAGAACCGACCTATCTATGTTTCCAATGCCGGATGCATTAACGGTGGTAGTTATAAGGTCTACAATATTTTTATCTAGACCATTTGAATTTTTGTTTTGCCGGTCACTCCCTTCACTGAGACAAAGCTCAATGAATGTTCCCCAAGAAATCTCCTTATGTTTACCCTCTTGGTCAATATAAAAAGGGTGATTAAATTTAACAGCATGCATTTTTCTAACAGCTTCTCCAAATAAACGATAGTTGTCTGCTGTTTCGTTATCACCAAGTGTCTCAGCATTTTCAATAAAATCAAGCACGATGGCATCTCCTTCTTCGTGAATACTCATGCTTGGCAGTCCCATCTCACTCATTTTTTTGTGAAAAAAAGTTTCATTCTTCCTTTCTTTGGCATCTACTGTTTTTACAACAACACGACCATGGTCACGTTGATCCATTTTTAATGAAGATGAGTATGCTTTTTCTAGACCATTTTTCATAAAGTATCTTATGGTTTACCTTTTCGCAAAAATTAAATCCATTTCTTTTAAAAGCTGTGGCGATAGCCCCAAAAGGAAAACATGTATGTCATATAACGT
>Ga0210041_1001499_pt1 | contig 22087 bp, 24 predicted proteins | sample CryGeymeta201503_FD_183973 | JGI IMG/M metagenome (GOLD analysis project Ga0210041, IMG submission 183973) | Groundwater microbial communities from Crystal Geyser aquifers in Utah, USA - Crystal Geyser metaG 2015-03 (SPAdes) (version 2) | ecosystem: Environmental > Aquatic > Deep subsurface >... | reverse complement strand
ATGGAAAGAATTTGGTGGTATATGAGAAAAAAAATAACTCACAATCGGTATCTTGAAAGTATGGAAAATCGAATACTCCGATTCAACGATCTGATGGAAGTGTTTAAAGTTGAAAATGAACTAGGGAAAAAACTATCAAACTTAACTGTAAATATATAATAGACTTTATATAAAATCACTTGACCAATTTATTGACGAAAAATACGGCAAAAAAGAAACTCCAAAACGTGAAGAGTTTGAAAAAGGTTATGAATCATTTAAAATTGGATTTCTTATTCAGCAAGCTCGATTAGAGAAAGGCTTAACACAAGAAGAACTTGCAGAAAAATGTGGTACCAATAAAGGTTACATTTCTAAAATTGAGAATAACATTAAAGAAGTGCGTATTTCAACACTACAAAAAATTGTTGAACTCGGCTTAGGTGGACACCTTGAACTCTCTATAAAACTTTAACGACTTGGAAATCCCACCGAACGATAATTAACTCAAAATAGCTGACTAATACTATTACTAATTTGTAAAATCAAAGTATATAATCAATATTAGCTACTATAATAACATAATTTGAAAATTATTTAAAAAGAATTGTCCTATGAAAGAGATTAGAAAAGAAGACATCAATCAAGAAATTTATGATTTATACGATTATTACGCTCACAACAAAATAAGTCGCTCCGAATTTATTGAACAACTCGGAAAATATGCCGTTGGAGGACTAACAGTTGCCGCTATTCTAGGATTTATGCTTCCTGATTACGCTGCAGCAATTACAATCAAATCTGACGATGAGCGTCTCGATTCAACATTTGTAAACTACGATTCTCCCAAAGGTGGAAAAACCATAAAAGGTTTACTTTCCAAACCAAAAGACGCAAAAGGAAAACTTCCAGGAATTGTAGTTGTACATGAAAATCGTGGTTTGAATCCTTATATCGAAGATGTTGGTCGTCGTGCCGCGCTTGATGGATTTATCTCCCTTGCTCCAGACGCATTGACTCCACTTGGAGGTTATCCTGGAAATGACGACGAAGGTAGAACTTTGCAAAGACAAAGAGATCGCTTCGAAATGCTTGAAGATTTCATTGCATCTTATCATTTTTTAGCCAATCATGAATCATGTAATGGAAAAGTTGGTGTTGTAGGATTTTGTTTTGGTGGCTGGATTTCCAATATGATGGCTGTTCGAATTCCTGAGTTAAAAGCCGCAGTTCCTTTTTATGGTGGTCAGCCTTCTGCTGAAGAAACTGCCCAAATTAAGGCTCCCCTTTTTATCCAATATGCAAGTTTAGATACACGTGTAAACGCAGGCTGGGAAGCTTATGAGAAAGCCTTGAATGAAAACAACAAGGAATATCAAGTTCATTTTTATGAAGGTGTGAATCACGGTTTTCATAATAATACCACTCCCCGCTTCAGTAAAGAAGCAGCTGATTTAGCTTGGAAACGGACGATTGAGTTTTTTAAAGAGAAATTGGTTTAAAACTTTTCCAAAAACTAATAAACATACTCGAACGGAATAACTAAGATTTAAGATTTTAAATTGGAAGTTTATATAAGATCACATTTTAAATTGATTAGTTTTTCGGAAAATATTTCGCAATTTAACACAGACTTACTTCTTTTTAAAATTTAAACCTTTATATGCTTGATAAGCGTTTTTTTTATATATGCTGAATACTATTCTTTTTATCATTGTTCAGGGCTAATTTTAACATTTTAACTAATAAATACTATGAACCCATTTGAAATTTTTCAACCTACTCGTATTCTATTTGGAGAAACACAACTTGAAACTTTTACCAAACGTTGCACCGAATTTGGAAAACGAGGTCTAGTTGTAATTGGCGGCGGAACAGTTAAACGCTTAGGCTATTTACAAATAGTAATTAATTCTCTTCACGAAAAAAACGTTGAAACTTTAGTTTTTGAAGGAATTGAAGCCAATCCCGATGCAGAAACCATAACTAAAGCTGCAAAAGCTGGGCAAGAATTCAAAGCAGATTTTGTATTAGCCTTTGGTGGCGGTTCTGTAATGGATGCTTCAAAAGCAATTGGCGGTCTCATTTATATGAATGAAACCGACATTTGGCCATTCACCAATTCAGAACCACGTTCAGGTAAAATGACAGGAAGTTTACCCATTATTACGATTCCTACAACAGCTGCAACTGCTTCTGAAATAACAGCTTATGCAGTAATTTCAAATCGTAAGATTAAAGGAAAACAAACACTTGGTTATGAGTTTATGAAACCTAAACTCTCATGGTTAAATCCAGCTTTTACAGCAACGCTTCCTTTAGAAACTACTCGTGATGGTGCCTCAGATATTATGAGTCACGTTTTTGAAAACTATATTTTAGGCACCGATGAAAGTCCAATTTCTGATAGATATACTGAAATGATTCTACAAACGGTGATGGAAACCATGCCAAAATTGGAAATGAATTTATTGATTGAAGATTTACGTGGTGATTTACTCTGGGCTTCAGATTTAGCATTGAATGGTTATCAACTTGCGGGAAGAACAATGGCTGCTTTTGTGCTTCACAATATGGAACATGCTTTAAGTGGTTATCAACCAAATTTAGCTCACGGTCGCGGTTTAGCCGTTTTGTATCCAGCTTATTTTAAATGGATGATTAAACAAGATAGAGCGGTGAACCGTTTTGCTCAACTTGGCAGAAGATTATTTGGTGCAACTGGAAATGACAAAAGCGCAGCAAATTTATTTGTTGATGAGTTTTCAGAATGGTTAAAAAACAATGGTTTATACCAAAGTTTAAGCTCTTTAGCTATTCCAGTTTCCTCATTTGATTCCATTGCAGAATATTGTATTCGTGTCTATGGTCGAGGAAAAGGCATCGAAGCAATGGGATTGATTTCAAAAGAAGACATTGTTGAAATCTTCAAAATGACCGAAGAACAAGTTTAAAATTTGGATTTTGTTAGCAATCATGGCAATCATGGCGCCAGCGTCCGCTGGTGTCTCCAATTCTAGCGCCAGCGTCCGCAGGTGTCTCCAAATCCTAGCGCCAGTGTCCTCGCTGGTGTCTAAATCCTAGCGCCAGCGTCCGCTGGTGTCTCACAATCCTAGCGCCAGTGTCCTCGCTGGTGTCTAAAAAAAGAATAAGCGTCTCGCTTATAACAACCAATCCCGATTAGGAAAAACAGAGATAACCTATTACAGAAAATTCTACTCATTCATCTGAATTTTCCAAATGGCACCACCTGCCAACATCCCACTTCCACCAATCAATCCACCAACTACAAAAGAAATAAAAGAAACAGGATTTCATTCGGCAATTGAAATGTTTGCGCTAATCGAGTTACTAAATCAAATCCATGCATACTGCCATTTAAAAGAGTAATTACTAACCAAATAAATCCTGTTAGTAAAAACCCATTCCAAAAAAGAAATCTTTGTTTGTTTATTTATTGCAAGAACAAATCCTGAAATAACTGCAGGGATAAATAAAGCCCACCATGGCAAGCTTATGCTAAAAATCATACAAGCCGCAAAATAATTCGAATATAACTTCGGATTTGACATATTAAAACTCCCAACTATAAACAGCGTTCTTAAAATCACTACTTTTCTTATACAACTGAACTTCAGTTCCTGTATTTATTCTCCAATTTTCCAAACGGTCAGTGTAATGTTTTGATCCGGGATTTCCAGATTGTCCACCAGGATAAGTTACCATCGCTTTGGTATTCCAACCATCCATTTCAACAACCATTCTCCACGATGGTCCGTGATTACCACGAATAGCATTTATACTTTCTGAATATCCATTTGTCTCAACAAAACCAGAACTGAAGCCTGAAATTCCTGCTAAATGTTTTAAATCAGTTCTATTATATTCTTGAAATTTCCAATTAGATGAAATACTTCCAAATTGTTTTTCTAATTTTTTAACTGTTTCTCCAAAACATTTAATAACAATATCTTTTGCGATTTCAACACTATCAGTTCTAAAATCATCAAACCATTTAGATTTTGGATTATTAATCATCAACAAATCAGTATTGTCTGCCGACGGTTTAGAAAGAAGAACTTTTGGTGTACTAATTTCATCCCAAGTAGTTTCGTGAATTTGTTTTCTCCATTCATGAAATAAAGTCGGTAAATGTGATTCACCTTGATTTGTAAAATTCCACTGCTCCAACATTTTTTTGAACGATAAAAGCGATTCAGGCAAACGACTATCATCTAACATACTTAAATAAATAAATAGGTAACATTTTCTCTGCAAGCAAACTGTACGAATCCAATTGCATTTCTTGAATATCTTTCATCGTAAAATCATCTCGACTTGCTAACAATTGATTCACTCGATTGGGTCTTGAAAATCCCGCCATTTTGTAATCAAAGTAATAAGGATAATCAGAATCTACAGGAATCTGATTTGCGCTACTTACGAAATTTCTTTCTGGATTTATTTCATGTGGGAGTTCATCAAAAGGAATAAACCCTTGCCATTCATAACGAGAATCACTCCCATCAGAAATAAACGCACCTTGATAATTCCATTTTTGGGGAAGTTTTCCATTTAACCACATTCCAATAGAATCACTTGAACTTGCGAAAGCCCAATTTAATGCTGGAGCTTCAAAATAATCCAATGCCTTTGTGTATTCTTTCACATTTTTGGCTTTCATCATTCCCAACAAAGCTTTTAACTCATTACCCTCTTCGTGAGCTATCTAGCGCAAAGCGGAACCAATAGGAATATTCGAACGTTTATTTTCAGCATTTATGGCAAGAATTGGCCCGTGATGTGAATACAATACAGTATCAATAACAGGACTAGAATCCTTAACTAAAATTGTTTCTAATTTTCTTGTAATCGGTTTCCATTTTCCATCATGCAAATATTCGTTTAACTGCGCATCTTTAAATGTTAATTCATAGAAGTCGGCGACATCTGCACCGGAATTCGTAACACCCCAACTCATAGAAGGGGTAAATCCTATACAAACTCCAGGTGAATCTGGAATAATAACGCCATGCGCTGAAAAATCAATGGTATTTAAACTTTGTTCATACCAAATTGAAGGCAAACTCACTGTTAAATGTGGATCTGAACTCAGAATCGGTTTGCCATTTTTTGTTTTTGATGCATGTAAAGCCCAATTATTACTGCCATTTTCTGGATTTGAGGAATCAAAGTCTTTGTTTAAGTCACCTTTTGCACGATAATACGTTTCTAAATCAAACGGAGCTTTTATTGGGTTTGCGCCTTTATAACTTTTACTAATAATTGGATTTATTTCCGAAAAATCCTTAAATAATATTTCTCTAATAAAATCAATACCTAAAACATTTCGAGCATTTGTCTTTTGATAATCATCAAAGTATCCCGTTAGGATATAGGTTATATTTTTTAAAATTAGGATCGTTTTTTCTGGCGTCCAAAGCTCAGGCTCAACATCTAAAAGTTTGTATTCCAATGGATAATCTTTTTTATCTAAGTTTGAAATAAATAGATTTACTCCTTCGGCATAAGATTCAAGAGCTAGTTTAGTTTCAGGATCAGATAGTGCTAAATCAGTTGCACGCTTTGCAGCTTCTGATAAACCCAAACGGCGAAAATATCTATCGTTTTCTACCATTCTAGTTCCCATCCATTCGGCTAAGCGCCCTGCTGTAAGTCGAGATGCTGCTTCCATCTGAAAAAGTCGATCACGAGCCGTTATATAACCTTGCAATAAATAAACATCTTGCTCCACATCCGCAAAAATGTATGGCACTCCCAAAGAATCAAAATGAATCGTTGCTTTTCCTTTTAATTGATCCTTTAAAACTTTTGGACGTTTTCGATTCTCCGTTTTATTTTGGTTTGTCCAACCACTTTCTGGGGAGAAAAATGAACCTAAACGGGGTAATGGTCCCCATTTACCGGAAAGTGCGATTACAATAATTCCTATCATTATAAATGGAAAAAGATTTTTTAACTTCATACATGAAAATACTAAATTCAATAGAATTGAACTTTCAAAACTTAATTTTAGTGCTTCTGTTCATCAAAATAATCATTCGTATCTTAAACCACGTTTAACATTCAACCGATAGGACCGCACTTTTGAATAATGTCTTCAATTTTCACAATACTTATTTAAATCTTCCTGAAAACTTTTATGCTAAAATTGAACCGAGTCCAGCCAAAGAACCTATTCTCATAGCATTTAATAAACCATTAGCTGACGATCTTGGAATAAATAATAATGAGCTATCTAAAACGGAACTGGCTAATATCTTCGTAGGGAACAGTATTCCAACAAGCACTATAACGATTGCGCAAGCTTATGCAGGACATCAATTTGGGAATTTTACTATGTTGGGAGATGGAAGAGCAATTCTTTTAGGAGAACATCTCACTAATGATGGAAAACGATTTGATATTCAATTTAAAGGCTCAGGAAGAACTCCTTTTAGTCGTGGTGGCGATGGACGTGCAACTGTTTCATCTATGCTTCGGGAATTTATAATCAGTGAAGCTATGTTTCATTTAGGAATCCCTACTACTCGTAGTTTAGCTGTAACCGCTACAGGTTTACCAGTTTTTCGAGAAGAAACTCAAAATGGGGCCGTTTTAATTCGAGTTGCATCTTCTCATATTCGAGTGGGCACATTTGAATTCGCTCGTAATTTTTTAAAAGAAGACGAATTAAAAGCTTTATTAGATTATACTATTAATCGACATTATTCAGAACTGAATGATGATGAACATAAAGCAGCTTCTCTATTGAGAGCACTTATGTACAAACAAATTGATTTAATTGTGAATTGGATGCGAGTTGGATTTATTCATGGTGTAATGAATACCGACAATATGAGTATTTCTGGTGAATCGATTGATTATGGACCATGTGCTTTTATGAATGCCTATAAATACAATACGGTTTTTAGTTCTATTGATGTGAACGGCCGTTATGCTTTTGGGAATCAACCTATAATTGCACATTGGAATTTAGCGTGTTTTTCTGGCGCAATTCTTCCTCTTGTTCACGAAAATGAAGCATCAGCAACAGAGATAGTTCGAGAGATTTTAGGCGAATTTCCAGCATTATTTGAACAAAAATGGCTGAATATGATGCGTGGAAAATTGGGATTTGTAGAACAACTTGATGATGATAAAACGATTGCTCACTGTCTTCTCAAATTAATGGAAAAGCACTCTGCGGATTACACAAATACTTTTTCTTATTTAAGCGGTATAGCTTTACCCAATTCTACTTTATTTGATGATTCAGAATTCAAATCATGGTTTTCACATTGGAAAGTAAGAATTCAAAAACAAGAAGGCGGAGAGGAAAAAGCATTAGAAATCATGAAAAAAAGCAACCCTGTTTATATCCCAAGAAATCATTTAGTTGAAAAAGCTTTAGAATTAGCTTCTAAAGAAGGAGATTTTACTCATTTTCAGAAATTGATTTCTGTGATTACAAGCCCATATTATTATAGGGTTGAGCTTCAAGAATTTCAAAATCCACCAGAAAGTGGCGATCAAAACTATCGCACTTTCTGCGGAACTTGAAAACTAAAAATAATTTAATTACTTGGCCAAAAAGCGGCAGATACGTTAACAGATTTCCCATCAGTTTTGAAATCTTTTGGATCATCTGGTAAAACGAAACCTTTTTTTGAACTGTACACTCTTCGGTATTTTAGTAAACCTTTAGTCGATTTTAAAAGTGATTCATCGTCACTTTTATTTAAAATATTTATAACCCAATTTGAAACTTCTCTTGCTGAATATTCATTTAAAGTGAACACTTTAGAGAACACAACTGCCTTACTCATATCTGTTTCACTCTCTACAGATATTTGACTGAATATGGTTGCTTGATAAGTTCCATCTTCTAGTTTATTCATGTCACTTTTAATGGTATTTACATCTTCAAAATGACCACCAACAGAATCCCTTAATGCACTAGAATCTGGATTTCTTTCAATTTTATAAGCAGATATCTTAAGTTGTGTAGCTAAATCAGTTACACTCTGAATCCGAGCTTTCATTTCTGCTTGATTAGCACTTCTACTGATCACAGATGAATGTGCAATAACATAAGTCTTGCCAAACACAACATTTATTTCATCCCGATTTTTTATCGATTCTAATTCGTTATCCTGAGCTATACTATTTTGAAAAAATAGCACAAATAAAAAAAGATGTATGATTTTTAGAGTTTTCATAGACTAAATATGATTTAAATTGTTGACTATCAAAATAATTGATTTGAATTCTTCCTCATATAGCTCAATTGGGTCATTTTATGCAAAAATTTGCGTAAGATTTCAATTTCATGCAACTATAACTCTTAGCAATATAAAGCCCAATTTTAATTTGAATAAGAAACTTAGCACGAATTAGTATTCTCAGTTCTATTTTTTGTGTCAATTCTGATTAATATTTAGCTTCTTGAATTTAAAATCATTTCTCTATTTTGAAGTAGTTACAATTTAATAAAAACTCTTCATGACTTTAATTGACTGGATTGGCTCCATCGGCGTAAGCCTATTATTAATTGCTTATTTATTAAATATCAAGGATATAATTGAACATAATTCATTGAGTTATATTCTGCTTAACATTTTTGGGGCATTTCTAGCCTGCATTGCATCTATTCTGTTACACTACATTCCCTTTGTTATTTTAGAAGCGTGTTGGATTCTTGTTTCTATCGCCAAACTAGTTAAACTTAAAAAACGAGAAATTCCTCTTGATTTGTAAAATCTATCACAAAAAGACTCCGAATCTAGTTATTCGTTAACAAAAAACAGTTTATAATTTTGCATTTTCTTACTTATAAACAAGTATTCTTTATTAAAGATTGAATTAAATCTAATGACAAACGTATTTATTGAATCCTACACAACAAGTCGATTTAGCCGGATGTCACTTAATCAAATAGAATAAAATCGACGATTATTTTTATTTAGCTACTTTTCAGCGTAAGCTCTTTATTAAATTTTCGATTTCCCTCAGTTATTGAGCAAAAGAGATAAACCATAAACGAGTTTCATTATTGATTGATTTATACTACTTATTCTCTAAATTATTGGAATCGTTAAGCAATAACTTGCGTAACAGCCCTTTTTATCTCAAAAACATTGTTTTTTATCTATCTGATTATAATTCCTGCTTATGAAATCTTCCTTTCGAACAACCTATGGCTCAGCAAGAGTTCTAACTACCAAGAACGTAGAAATCCCAAAAATAAATCCTGATGAAGTATTAATTCATGTAAAAGCATCAACTGTAAACAGAACAGATTGTGCCATTCTCACAGGAGAACCTTTCGTGATGCGGTTTTTTACTGGTTTATTTAAACCTAAATATTTTGCTACTGGAACCGATTTCGCAGGAATTATTGAAAATGTAGGAAATTCAGTAGTAGATTATAAAATTGGAGAGCGAGTTTTTGGATTTCATGATGAAGGAATTGGCTCACATGCTGAATATCTTGCATACCCAATAAAAAAACCTTTTGGTCATATTCCAGAAAATGTTTCTTTTGAAACTGCAGCAGCAAGTCTTGAAGGGGCATATTATGCTATCAACTTCATGAATAAAGTTTCACTTAAAAAAGGAGATAATCTTCTCATTTATGGAGCCTCAGGTGCAATCGGTTCTGCTTTAGTCCAATTGGCATTAGCTAAAGAAATTAGCATTACAGTTGTTACCAATTCTGTGACCTTTGAATATTTCAAATCATTAGGCTTAAAACGAGTAATTAATTATCAAACCCAAGATTTCACAAAAATAGATGACACTTTTGACTTCATTTTTGATGCGGTTGGCAAAAGTTCTTATTTTATTTGTCGGAATTTATTAAAACCAAATGGCATCTATATTTCATCTGAAATTGGACCTTGGCTTCAAAATCCATTGTTAAGTTTACTTTCATTATTTAAATCTGGGAAAAAAGTAAAATTCCCCGTTCCAACCGATATCCCAAAAAGTATCGCGACTATACAAGACCTTTTGTCTAAGCAAAAATTTGTTCCATTAATCGATAGAATGTATCGCTTAGAATATATCTCTGAAGCCTTTGAATACACACTTAGTGGCAAAAAAAATGGGAATGTGATTCTAAAAATGGATTAATTTTTTCAACAATTCCACAATATTAGAATTCCATGTTAATTTCATTTCAATAATTTTGATTCGAGAGTCTTTATACCACTTTTGTAACTTTAATTGTGGACTACTTCCTTAATAATTCATATTTTCTTCATTAAGGATTGATAGTTTACTTAAACTATTAAACTGATTATTACTAAATCGTATTCAAGTTTAGTTCTATTTTGAGTTTATAACATGTTCATTAGATTAGTATGTATATGGAATTAGATGTAGTTTTTTTATCGCGCCTTCAATTCGCTTTCACCATAATGTTTCATTACCTATTTCCTCCTCTTTCCATTGGTTTAGGAGCAATTATGGTTATAATGGAAGGCTTATTTTTAAAGACTAAAAATCCAGTTTATGAGCAAATGACTCGCTTCTGGACGAAAGTATTTGCTGTTAATTTTGCGATGGGTGTTGCAACCGGAATCGTTATGGAATTCGAGTTTGGAACTAATTGGGCAACCTATTCTCGCTTTGTCGGTGATGTATTTGGATCAGCGCTAGCTTCTGAAGGTATATTCGCATTTTTCCTTGAATCTGGCTTTTTAGCCATCTTAGTTTTTGGATGGGATCGAGTTTCCCCTAAAATGCACTTTTTCAGTACTTTAATGGTTTCTTTTGGTTCCATTTTCTCATCTGTTTGGATTGTTGTTGCGAATTCCTGGATGCAAACACCAGCTGGTTTTCATGTAGTTGGAGACGGATTAAGCGCTCGTGCAGAAATTGTTGACTTTGGGGCAATGGTTTTAAATCCCTCAAGTGTTGACAGATTAACTCATACTTTAATTGGCGCTTTTATTCTAGGCGCATTTTTTGTAATGAGCATTAATGCCTATTACATTTTGAAAGGAAGACACCTTGATATTGCAAAAAAAGGTTTTAAGATTGCCTTAGTTTTTGCAACTTTTTTCTCCTTAGCCGCTTTAATTTCAGGGCATTCGAATGCAAATATGGTAGCCAAACATCAACCTGCTAAGTTAGCTGCTTTTGAGGGACACTTTGAGACAGGAACGGGCGGAACTGCACTCTATCTATTTGGAATACCAAACGAAGAAACCAAACGAGTCGAATTTGGAATTAAAATCCCTAACATGTTAAGTCTTTTAGTTCATAATGACTTAACAACTCCTGTAACAGGTCTAGATCAAATTAAAGCAGATGAACAACCGCCCATTAAAATTCCATTTTTCACCTATCATTTAATGATTTCATTAGGAATGGCTTTTATTGGGATTACTTTATTATCATGTTTCTTTTGGTGGAAAGGAACTTTATTTGACCAAAAATGGCTTATGAAAACGTATATGTTTGCTGTAATTGGTCCCTATTTAGCTAATCAAGCTGGCTGGATAGCTGTAGAAGTTGGTCGACAGCCATGGATTGTATATGGACTTTTAAGAACTTCTGATGCACATTCAAAAGCAGTTACTGCTAATATGGTTCTGAGTAGCATTATACTTTTTGCACTTATTTATGCTCTATTATTTTTTGTGTGGGTTTATGTCTTAAATGAAAAAATCAAACATGGTCCTGATGATGTTGATGCTCAACATATTCATACTGATGAAGGTCTGTTGCAAGCTGCCACTCAAAGCACAACTGACCTAAAAACAAATAAATAAGATTTTTCATAATCTCCAATTTATCATTCCACATTCATCTTTTATTATTTTCAACATGGATATTCACATTTTTTGGTTCGCAACTCTTGGCATTTTACTTACGGGTTATGCCATTTTAGATGGATTTGATCTTGGAGTTGGCATTGTACATCTCACTGCAAAAACAGATACAGATCGTCGAATCTATATGAATTCAATCGGCCCACTTTGGGATGGAAACGAAGTTTGGTTAGTAACATTTGGTGGTGCACTTTTCGCAGCTTTTCCTGATGTTTACGCCACTGCTTTCTCAGGTTTTTATCTACCGTTTATGCTTTTATTATTCGGTTTGATTTTTAGAGCCGTTTCTTTGGAATTCAGATCGAAACAAGAATCAGTAAAATGGAGAAAATTTTGGGATGTATCCTTTTTCTCGGCTAGTGTTTTAGTTACGTTTTTGTTCGGTGTAGCAGTTGGAAACTCAATAATGGGAATTCCGATCGGTGCTGATAAAGAGTTTTCTGGAACTCTAATCGATTTGTTACAGCCTTATTCTTTGTTAATTGGAGTTTTAGCTATTGCAACTTTTGCTATGCATGGTTCCATTTTTCTGTATTTAAAAACGGAAGGTGAAACTCAAACAAGATTGCAGCCTATTATGTGGAAAACATTTGGTTTCTTTATGGTGATGTATATTTTTGCAACAATTGCCACACTAGTTGGAAATCCATCAGTCATTAATAACTTTAGAGATTATCCAATCGTCTGGATTATTGTTGTCCTAAATGTTTTAGCAGTTGCAAATATCCCAAGAGCTATTTTTAAAGGAAAACCATTTTATGCTTTTATGAGTAGTTGTGCTACAATTGCAGCATTAACCTTTTTGTTTGGCGCAGCTTTGTTTCCAAATATGTTAATTTCATCCATCGATATTGAATTTTCACTAACCGTTTTTAATGCCGCAAGTAGTATCAAAACCCTAGAACTGATGCAAATTATTGCTTTTATCGGTATGCCTTTTGTATTGTCTTACACTATTATTATTTATTGGATTTTCAGGGGAAAAACGACTTTGAATAAATTTAGTTATTAAGTTGAGTCCAGGTTAATAAATAAACATAAAATAGATACTATATAATTTTCGTCATTTCACATTGTAGCGCCTTCGCGAACACGTAGTGCAATCTCTGCCTAATTTGGGTTTGAATTCGAGATCTTACAGCGAAAACAAATGAGTTTCACCATTGTTTATTCTGGGTTTTGATATAAATTATTGTAATTATCCCAATCCCAAACTCATTTATTAAGTTGAAAACTCATTACTAAAAAAACTCTCTTTTCAGAGAAAATATTAGGTACACTGATTAGGAAGTAAGGGCCATTTTCGAAGTGCTTATGAGTTTAAAATTTCTGATTAGCCTAAAATAATTTCAAAATGCATTTTATTACTCGAGAAAAACTTCAAAATTAAACTCACCGAGTTTTATAAACTTCAACTTCTTCCTATTTCCCTTTTACTTTTACTTTTACTTTTGCTAAAAACTCAAATTTTGAAGATAATTCCTCACTCAAAAGCTTAAATGTTACTGCACTAATCAATAATGAATGCCCCAAACTTTTCGTTAAACCTTCAATTCGTGAAGCTAAATTTACCCCATCACCAATTACGGTTCCTTCCATTCTATCTTTTGAGCCAATAATTCCTGCCATTATAGTACTACTGTGAATCCCGATTCTGGTTTTTATAGCTTCTTTATTTTGTTCAATTCTTTGTTTGCTGAATTGAACTAATCATTCTTGCATTTCGATTCCTGCATTTACGGCATCAGATGGACAAACTGGAAAAATCGCCATTATAGCATCACCAATAAACTTGTCAATAAAACCATTCTACTGCTCAATTACAGGAGCTATAAAGCCTAAATAATCATTGATGAATTGAAAATTTTCAGCGGGATTCATTTGCTCCGATAGCTTTGTAAAATCACGAATATCAGAAAACATGATGGTGTACAAACCTTGAGTTTGATCCGCCAATTGTGTTTCCAAAATGGAGTTTTTCTTCAATAAACTCAATAACTCTTTTGGAACAAAACGGCTATAAGCTTGAGTTAATAATTGCTGCGTTTTGTAAGCAGAAGCATTATTAATTGCGCAGGCAATTTGATTTCCAACCACGGTTAAAATGACCTCATCGATCGCTTTAAATGCATTTGATTGTTCACTTTCAACAGCATAAACACCAATTAAGCGGTCTTTAATTAAAAGTGGAATGGCAATTTGGCTTTTTATATTTTTCAAGCCCGGTAATTCTATTGGAGCAGTATCATCATTATAATTTGATTCAGATTTAACGGTTTTCACAGATTTCATTCTATATGACATTCCAACCATTCTCAAAATTTTTTTCTTATCTGCAACAACTCCAATAACGCCTTTCCCAAATTCAACTTCTGCACCTAATCTGAACGTATCATACGCTCTACACGCTGAAAACTTTTACGTTATCCTCATTCGGCACTTTTAGCAAAATCATGGAATGTTTAAATCCGCAAACCTCGTCTAGTAATTTCATTGTCTTTTGAAAATGCGATCCAAATCAAGGCTATTTAGAATCTCAGAACTAATAGACTGAATGATTTTTACCTCATCCGTTCTTCTTTGAAGTTTTTCATTCAACGAATCTATTAATAGCTGATTCTCTGCAATTTTTTTCTTTATTTCTTCGATTTCGATGCTATCGTTTTTTAATTCCATTTAATTGCATGGTTGAGCGTACTCCGAAAAGTAGTTTTTAGCAAATTATTCGTCGAATTCGGAGAATTTAGTAGGGTGTAAACCTACAGAATCGACTTTTCGGAGTGGACTCATGGTTAAAATCTTCAATCGACAAAATCTCGAACACATAACAACTTTGTAATTTGAACACATCTGACATTCCTGTCATAGACGAGATTGCTTCCATTTGCATTTCCATCGCTTCAAATAAATCGCCACTTGTTTCTATGCGAACCAATTTTAGATTCAATAAATAGGGAAAAAAATTTTCAGGATGTTGAACTTGAACTTGTGCAAACGGATTTTCTTGTAAATTTCTAAATGTTTTTGAAAAGAACTGATTAGAAATAGCCACATGAGTATCATCAACAGGAAAAACCTGACTAATAATACTTGCGTTTGGCATCAATTCTTTAGTTGTTGTAATAATAGTTGCAGGAACAATTCCTTGTAAGCTTGGCAATAATTCTTCGGGTATCATACTAATCGCGCTCCTGCAAATTTCCTGGTGTCTGATTTTAAATCTCTTCAACTTCAAAAGTGATTGCGAACAGATGGGTTTTATTATAGTTTTTCTAAGAATTCACTTGTTCTTCCCCAAAAAATTCACGTATTGGAATTAAACCATTTTCACACATTTTATTGGCTATTTCAAATTCTTCATTTACAGCAGTTCTTATTTCAGTAACTGTACCTTTGAATTGCCTTGTCTGAAAATTAGCCATGTCTGCAATATTATATGCTATTTTGGGATTTTCTTTCAGATTTACAATCGCGATTTTCCCAACAACTTCAGGCAAGAATATGGTCATTTTTTTTTGTTCATCATCAACAACCACTCCACAAGTCCGTGCAAAATTGGGAACTCCTTCAAAGTTACACGTTCCAATACTTGTTTATAATGAACCATTAAATTCAACTATTTGATTATCTCTACTTTTTTTTAAAAAACAAAGGGACGAATTTGAACAAATTGAATTTGTTTTTCTTCATTCGTTAACGCTATGCATCAAATCTTAGAAGCCATTCAGTTATCATTTGAAAACGAAGAATACCATATATTTTAACCCTAATTGGCTTTTTTCTTGGGCAAAGATACTTAAATTTGCACCTCAAATTGTAAACTACCCTAAAAGTAGTAACTAGCAACTATTCATCGAATTCACAAAATTCAGTTGGGTAAAACAAAATAAATCTATTTTTCAGAATGGCCTCAATGCTCACTTTTTCAACTTTGATTTGACAATTTGTTCTGTTAAACAATATCAAATACTCGTTTTTCTATAAATTTAATACCATAATTCTTTAATTCTTCCAGAATCGGTTCATAAATGGATTTATGAATAGGCAACTGAATTCCTCGCAAATCTATTTCTCCTTTTAAGTATCGTGATGCAGCCATTGCTAGGGGCAAACCTACTGTTTGAGCCATTGCGGTGTCTTCTTTTCCATTTCCACAATGAACCATCCATGCATCTTTCATGATATATTCACCATCTAGTTCATATCCAAAACGATGTAGCATTACAACCATATCGTCATCCTTATCGTTCATTTTCCATTTAGGTTCTAGAATTTTTTGCAGTAATTGAGCTGGAGTACCACGTTTTAATCCAACTGGAGTATTATCAAATAAACCTAACCATTTTATTTTTTCAAAAACTAGCGAATCTTGCTCTAATTGCATGTAATGCATTAACTTAAGTTCTACTGCATCATGTTTATTGTATGGTAAAAATGAGTTCACAAACTGCCGATTGGTCATGTTTTCTACATTTTCCATATCATAGGTATCATCGGTCATACCAAGTTGAACAAAAACGTTCCAAGCACGCCCAAACCGAACTCGTCTTAGTGTTCCTCGGTATAAGGTTTCAATGTCGTTGAGCTTATAGACTTCTTTATATTTCAGCGAATCGCGGTTAGCATAGCCTTCAAATCTACCCCACTTATCAATATCTAAAAACTCTGTTCTTCTAAAAATTTGGTGATAAGGAATGTATTTAAATTTTCCATGATGTAAGAATTTTACCGCTGAACCATGTCCAGCCAAAACAACATTTCTCGGATTCCACGTAAACTTATAATTCCATGGATTATCATCGCTTTCAGGAGCAACTAATCCTCCAGTGAAACTTTCAAAAAGAGTAATTTTTCCGCCTTTTTCACGAATAGAATCCATCATTTGCATTGCAGACATGTGGTCAATTCCTGGGTCTAAACCACATTCGAATAAGAAAAGAAGATTTTTTTCATTAATTTCATTCTCTAACTTTTTAATATCAGGATTTACATAAGATGCTGTAAATAAAAATTTTGATTCCGCAAGACAATGATTCGCAATTCGGATATGCATAAAAGCAGGTAACATTGAAATTACTAAATCAGCTTTAGAAACCATTTGTCTTACTTTTTCCTCATTAGAGATGTCCATTTGAAACGTATGAACACGATTACTTAAACTACTATATCGTGATAAATTTGCTTCCTCTTTATCAGTTACATGGATTTCCCAATCATTTTCAAGAGCTTGTTTTTCAAGATATTTAATTAAATGTCCAGCTGATAAACCTGCGCCAAAGATTAAAATGTGTTTCATAAGTAAAATACGATGTCTAAATGTTCTGAGCCAAAGGTACTGCGAAAAGAATCAACTTAGAAAGGGAAAAGCGTTTTTTTGAATGATTTTAGCAGATTTTGTTTGAAACGAAGTGCGCAAATACAAAAAATATCGAATAATGAAAACTGAATAAAATAAGACCATAAAGCTAGAAGTTAGAAGTTAGAAGTTAGAAGTTAGAAGTTAGAAGTTAGAAGCTAGAAGCTAGAAGTTAGAAGTTAGAAGTTAGAAGTTAGAAGTTAGAAGTTAGAAGTTAGAAGCTAGAAGCTAGAAGCTAGAAGTTAGAAGCTAGAAGCTAGAAGTTAGAAGCTAGAAGTTAGAAGTTAGAAGTTAGAAGCTAGAAGCTAGAAGCTAGAAGCTAGAAGTTAGAAGTTAGAAGTTAGAAGTTAGAAGTTAGAAGTTAGAAGCTAGAAGCTAGAAGCTAGAAGCTAGAAGCTAGAAGCTAGAAGTTAGAAGCTAGAAGTTAGAAGTTAGAAGCTAGAAGCTAGAAGCTAGAAGCTAGAAGTTAGAAGCTAGAAGTGTAATTCGTAATTCGTAATTCATAATTAGTAAACTCCAGACTCCCAAAACCTTTCACCTCTAAATTTTCATCTGAATAACAGAAACAACTTCACCTTTTATAAGAGTCAACACCCACAAATCACCATATCTCGATTCATCAATCATTTTGGCGTCTTTTTTTTCAGTAAATCGATTAACTAAATCAGGAATTGTATTTGAATGACCCGAAATAAAAACCGTTTCATTTTCAAGTTTGCAAATTTCTTCGATTAATTTATCTGGCGCCGCTGGGCTGTACTCAATAACTTCCTTACCATTAGCTTTTGCCAAAGGCTCTAAAGTCTGCTTGGTTCGTTTATATGGTGTTGATAAAAAGCGATCAAACTTCTGATTTTCAAAAAACAGTACAAATTGTTCAGCTCTCTTTTTCCCCAATTCTGATAAATCAGGATTTTTAGGATCATTTTTTGCTTTTTCAGCATGGCGTGTTAAAAATACCGTAACCGATTGTGCTTGAATAGTCTGAACGGAAAACAAAAAGAGTAATACAATGGAAATACTTAGAAGTTTGAAATTTTTCATAATCATAAGACAAAATAAGATTCGATAGTTCAAAATTGATTACCCTGGAATAATACACTTTTTTGATTAGTTTTTTTTAACGTGAACGGTCTTTACTAATTCAGCACATCTTTTTAAAGTCTCGCTTTTAAAAATGTAGATTCATCATCTTCATGTTCATAGTTAAATCCCTTTTTGCGAATATTCTTAACCGAAGTCAATGAAAAGACTGTTTAGTCCACTTATATTGTCTCAATAATTCGATAAGAAAGTTCTGAAACACAATCACGGTTTGGATTCAGTTTTTTTTTTAATAAAAGTGAAATCAGAATTTACTTTTAGCATTTTGATTCTTGAATACAAATAATCACAAAACTATATCACTTCGATGGAAAATAAAAAAGCCTTCCTATCCACAATTTGGATTTTTGTAACCTTAAATTACTTGTATTGTGATTTAATCGGTTTAATGGATTCATCACTTCTAAAGCAATATTTAACAGGTTCAATTGATGGAATTGAAATTAATGAACAGTTTTTGCTTTATGCATCTTTCTTAATGGAAATTCCAATTGCTATGGTTTTACTTTCAAGAGTTTTAAAGAAGAATCTAAATTGTTGGTTTAATATTACTACAGGAAGTATAAAAACCTTAGTTATGATTGCCACTCTTTTCATTGGCACAACAACATCCTATTATATGTTTTTCGCCATTATTGAAATTGCAACCACACTATATATTGTATGGTTTGCAATTAATTGGCTGAAAGAAAAAGAACCTTTATTAATGCAATTAACTGAAAACTAAACTAAGTATGTTAACGAATATCATTCCAAAACTACCGATGCGAGACAAAGCTAAAACCAAAGATTTTTATCTAAATCAATTGAGTTTTAAGGAAATAAATGACTACGGAGATTATCTAATTATTGGAAAAAACTCCAACGAAATTCATTTTTTTGAATTTAAAAACTTAGATCCTAAAGAAAATTATGGACAAATTTATATCAGAACGAATGATATTGATGGATTTTATTCTCTTTTAGTGAATAATAAAGTTAGCATTCACCCTAACGGTCAATTACAAATTAAACCTTGGGGACAAAAAGAGTTTGCATTGCTAGATCCTGATAATAATTTATTAACATTTGGTCAAGCTATTTGAAAGACTGATTAAAAAAAAAGACCCATAATAATCCTCAACCAAATTCAATCATCGGCCGAGGATAATCCACTTCTTCCAAACCAAACATCAAACGTTCTTGATCTGATAGTTGATGCAAAACTCCCAACGTTTCCCCACTTATTTTAGCCAGTTCTGGACACCATAACTTCATAAACTCACCTTTAATGTCGTACTTTTTTGCTTGAATTACAAGATTGAAATATCGATCTCTTCCATCATTTCCAACACCTGAAACATAAGCCCAATTTCCCCAATTCGAATACACATCGTAATCAATCAATTGAGATTCGAACCACGTTGCGCCCCAACGCCAATCGATTTCTACGTTTTTTGCTAAGAAACTTGCCACGATTTGTCTTCCTCTATTCGACATCCAACCCGTTTCTAGCAATTCTCTCATGTTAGCATCAATAAGTGGGAATCCTGTTTTTCCTAATCTCCATTTTTCAAAAAGTGCTTTATCTTTTTTCCAGATTTTCTTGGTTTGACTTATTCCATTTTGTCCAAAATAAGCCCATTCATGCTTAAAGAAAATGTATCGCCAATATTCTCGCCAAAGTAATTCTACAACAAGCCAATAGGTTGAATCATTTTTGAATCGCTCATTTTCATAACGTTTCACTTCTTTTACTAGATATCTTGGACTTACACAACCTATTGCTAAATATGAAGATAACTTTGATGAATAATTTAATCCTACAAAACCATTTCGCGTTTCTTTATAGGTTGATAATGAATCAGTTTCAAATAAATAGTTATCAATTCGTTGTTTCCCAAAATTTTCGCCACCAATAAATGGGAATGCAGTTCGCTCGTCACTATCATTCATTTCTTGAAGTTCAGCTTTTAAAGCTTCTATTGAAAGACAATTTTCTTCGCTATATAACCATATTTTTAAGGATTTACTTTCTTCATTCTTCTCTTCATTTTCAAAATTATAACCATTTAGATGAGTTGGTTCAGGCAAATCTTCTTGAATAGTACAATGCGTTTCAACTTGTTTTCTGAACTGCGTAAATATATCAGGTGTTTGTTTTAATTCGAAGGGTAGTGAATTTGTATTGTAAAGAACTGAGTTAAAATGACGTCTAACTTTTACGCCGTAATTCTTACAAATCTGAGTAATTACTTGTTCTTCTTTGCGTTCGTTCCAAGCTATTTCTGCCTGAAAATAAATCTTGTTCACCAAATGTGTTCTACACAACTTTTCAAAAACACTTGTTGGATTTGCCTTCAGAACATGTAATCTTGCGCCTTTTTTTTGCAGATTTTCATTTAGGTCAACTAAGGATTGAAGTAAAAAACGTTTTCGAAATGAGCCTATTGAGGGAAAATTTAGATCATAAAAATTCTCAATAATTTCAGGTAAAAAAAAGATGCATAAAATGGGGAGGTTTTGTGTTTCAGCCGCAAGTAAAGAAGGATTATCATGAATTCGCAGATCATTTCGGAACCAAACTATATTAACCATGAACTAAATACTGTACATTAACAATTAAGAAATAGGTTCTAATTTTCATCTAAAAACAAGGAACAGCCCACATTATACCATTCACGATTTACATTCATATCTAAAAAAGAACCTTCACCAACTTGTCCAAATGCGATTTTGTTGTTACTTATATCAATTACCTTTCCATCACTTCGAATAAAAGAACTACTTGTTTGAACATATAAACATGCGGAATAATTTCTTTCCGAACTTAACTTTTCTGGATTCCCAGTAATTTGTAAAAGATAGTTCTCGTCTCCACAAAATTCAGTACATGCATCTATTATTATGGTTGAATTATTTACCCATGAAAAAGTAGAATAATCTATGAAAGGAAGTGTTATCGTTCTTAATGAATCTAAGGAATTATTTTCAAAATGAAAGAAACTAGCTTCAACAGTACAATTTGATGCGGTTTCTAAACGAAGGAGGAATCTACCATTTGGTGAAGGAACAACCAATCTACGTTGAAAATCTCCAATTCTATCTCTACATGCAGAATCAAATCTTAAATTAAAATTTTTAATTAAGGTTCCATCTAAAGAATACATATAAAAATCTCCCTCTTCTAAACCTACAAGTATATAATTCATCGTTTTCATATAGAAAAGCATAATTGCATTTCCTGAAATGAATGGGGTTATATCAGAAATTTCAGGCGAACTTTCGGTTCTATGTATGACTTTAAATTTTTGATTTCTGATGTCTGAGCCTGCTGGATACACATCTTTTCCTTCATATTCCGATAAAATATAGGCTAATTTAGTACCATCATCTGCCCAAACCGCTGCATTTATGCTATCACGGTTTTCCCATGTTTCACAAGAAGCTATAGTTAGAATTAGGAACCCAATGGAAAGGAATAACATTCTATTGCCATTTATATTATATGTTTTAGCTATCATCAGTTTTTAAAAAAATGAAAAATTAATAAACTTCTAAACTTCGAATACTGTTTAAAGATGCAGTAAAATTAATTATTTTTTCATCAACCATTCGATCAATTTCAAATTTGAATATCTGTGTCCACTCCAAAAAGTCAATTCTTTCGGTTTTCACCCTTCCAAATTCTACGAATTCGACGAATAGTTTGCTAAAAACTACTTTTCGGAGTACACTCATTGCTAAAAACTAATTTTGGAGAACACTTAAGGCCTAATTTTTACAAAAAAACCAATAACCCAATGGCAACCTATTGCTCTTATTT
>Ga0210041_1001485_pt1 | contig 22195 bp, 18 predicted proteins | sample CryGeymeta201503_FD_183973 | JGI IMG/M metagenome (GOLD analysis project Ga0210041, IMG submission 183973) | Groundwater microbial communities from Crystal Geyser aquifers in Utah, USA - Crystal Geyser metaG 2015-03 (SPAdes) (version 2) | ecosystem: Environmental > Aquatic > Deep subsurface >... | reverse complement strand
CACCCTGACTAGTCGAAAAACAATAATACATTCCCCGTTCTGGCGACACAAAAAATGATGGGGTCTTTTCATTCGTAAACGGCGACTTACCCTTAAAATGTCTCCCCGCCTTATGCAACTCCACATACGGTGAAATCACATCAATAATATTGAGTCGATCTTTAATCAATTGAACCGAATCCGAAGACATAATTGCCACTAGTATACGCGATTCTGCCCAGTATCGTAAGCTATTGACATAATATATATATTGTGATTTTATAGTGCCAGAAACCCATCAATGAGAGGATGAATGTAATGAATATCAGCGACAAGCTGCGCGCCCACGCCATCAGTGAGCTGATGGACGAGATCAGCACCGGAATGACGGCAGAGGGCCATGATTTGCCGGAAGAAACGATCATGGTGGCTGCCGAAAAGCAGCTCGAAGACATGATTAGGGAATCGATGGCGGCCATGCAGAAAGGACAGAGACCGGCTGTCATCAAAGATGCCATGATGGTACAGGGTATCTCTGTCACTGTCGCAGAGGCACTGATTACAGCCCTGACAAACTGACACCCCGACCGAACCACCGGCGAATCCCGCCACTGGTTACGGTCGGGGTTTTGCTTTGTATTTCTTAAAGGAAGTTACATTTTGACAACATCAACCAGCTTCAAAACCTCCGCCTACCCATATACATATCACCACTTTTCAATTTCACTTTTATTTATCATTAATGATAAAATAACACTATGAGTAAAAACTTTAACAAAATAGGTAAAAGCGAAACGAAGTTGCTTAAAACTGTTTTAACGCACATTAGTCATCAGTTAAGTTCGCCCGAACTTGCCAGTGCCTTCCTGAATAATCTACTTACAGAAAAAGAAAGATTGACCATTGCCAGGCGTTTACTTATTGCCAGTATGATTCAAAGAGGAGAGACATACATGGAAATAAATGAAAAACTATCTGTTAGTCCAAATACTTTTACCAAAATCAAAAAATGGTTAGAAAGTGAACTTCCCAACTACAACTCAGTTATTGAACACACCACAAAAGCGACACGAGAGAGATCATTATCTAAAGCTAAGTATAGAAAAGATTTTGGTGATCCACTTTCATTTACGCGACTTAAACATAGTTATCCTGGACATTTCTTATTATTTACCATAGCAGAAGAACTTTTCAAAAAAATAAAATAGTGTTCCTTATTTTATCATTAATGATAAATAAACTTAGAAAGTGCTGTGGCATAAATTTTATTATCATTGATGATAATATAACAAAAATGAGCAGTGATTATCTTTTTTTGATGGTAAAATCTAGTAAGAGGTGTTTAGCGATGACTTTAATTATTATTGGTGTTAAAGCGGTGTAGGAAATGTTCCGTTGTGGGACTTTACTTACTATCAGTGACGGGGTGAATTTTAAGAAAAGGTCAAAGCAAAGACCGACCCCCGTGTGTATAGATCTTTGTTTATAATTTTACATTATAATAAATTAAGTCCTGTTGTTTATGGTTCTGTTGGGTTAAGGATGTTTTTCCTTCTTATTTCCCTATCTCGTAAGTAAGTGATTTTTTTTATTTATACTATCAATGTGATATTTTATGAATTCTCTTATAATAGTAATTATTTTGAGAAGTGTTTAGGCGTGGACCTATGCAAAAATTATAAGGGCTTGAAAGAGTGCTGAGCTACGAGGTGTTACCGATCGAAAGCCCGATCCCGTACATTCGCTTCGCTCCTTGCAAAGACTGGTGGTTAGGTAGTTTGAATGGTACCAACGAAAAAGCGGGAGCGGCCCCTAAGGCCGCTCCCGCTTTTTCTGTTTTATTTCTAGCTTTCTAAAAGCCAGAAACTAACTATTTTTTACTTGTCGATGATGGTGGCGCCACCTTTAATGGCCTGTATCATATCGTATTTACGACTTCCTTTGAAACCGGAACCAGCGGGAATAAGCTTTCCGATAATGACGTTCTCCATCAGCCCGGCAAGATTATCGTGACTTCCCTTTACAGCGGCATTAATCAAAACACGGTTGGTGTTCTGGAATGATGCGGCTGAGAGGAAGCTCTTGCGAGATAGTGATGTCTCAGTGATACCGAGAATCAAACGGTCTGCTTTAGCTGGTTCTTTTCCTTCGGCTTTGAGCTTGGTATTTGTTTCAATAAAAATCCATTCCTCCACCACATCACCGTTAGTAAAGTGACTGTCGCCAGTACTGTTAACCTTTACTCGAGACATCATCTGCTTGACGATAAGCTCAATGTGCTTGCGGGCAATAGTCACACCCTGAAGTTCGTAAATCTTGTTTACTTCAGAAATGATATATTCCTGGGCTACTTCTTGACCACCGAACTTGAATAGTTCTGGTAGTAAAGCTGAACCATCAGTCAGCAACTGGCCAGACTGAACAGTTTGTCCCTTGGCTACAGTTACCACACGGCGGTAGTGAACTGGGTATTCAATATTATCCTTTTTCTTTGGCGCACCCTTGGCATTCATGTCGGGAGACACGACGATTATCTTTTCGTGACCCTCAGTTCTAATGTCAGTCACAAGTCCTTCACATTTAGATACTATGGCCGGTACTTTTGGTTGCCGTTTTTCAAAGACTTCTTCTACTCGAGGAAGACCAGAAGTTACGTCTCCACCAGCCGAGGCGGTTCCGCCGGCATGCTTGGTGTTCATGGTGAGTTGGGTACCTGGCTCGCCAATCGCTTGAGCGGCCACTGTTCCAACCGCTTCCCCAATATCTATCAACTTGTTAGTGGTTAAATCAATACCGTAACACTTCTGACAAACACCGCGTAGTGTCTTACAGGTCATTGGTGAACGAACTTCAACCCCAGCACAAGTGGATCCTTCTACAGCCACTGCTTCCCGTCTAGATAAAAGATGCCCCTTAGGGAAGATAACATTACCCTTACTATCAACCGCGTCCGCCGAAAGGATGCGCCCCTTAATAGCTTTACTAAAGGCAATTTCAATTCCAGAGGCACTAACTCGACCAATCTTGGTTCCCTCTTTTGTCTTACAATCTTCTTCAGTCACAATGGCATCTTGAGCCACCACGAACAAACGGCGAGTAAGATATCCGGCCTTAGCAGTCTGCAAGGCGGTGTCGGCTAAACCTTTACGAGAACCATGGGTGGTAATGAAATACTCAATCGGAGTCATACCTTCCTTCATGGAAGAAAGAATTGGAAATTCCAGTGTTTCGCCCCGGGTGTTGATAATCAGTCCTTTCATACCAGCCATCTGAGCAATTTGTCCCAGTGATCCTCGGGCGCCAGACTTCCACATTTCGTAAGCCGAACCTTGTTCATCGAGTGTCAGAGGAAGAACTTTTTCAATTTCTGTTTTGGCACGGTGCCAAATACTAACAATCATCCGGCGACGCTCATCCCGAGAAATAAGCCCTTCGTCGTAAAACGCGAATACTTTTCGTTCCTCTTCTCGAGAATTTTCTAGAATGGCAACTTTTTGGACAGGTACCTTTACCTCATCAATTCCCCAAGTTGTTCCTGATACAGTAGCATAGCGGAAACCAAGTTTTTTTAGTCTGTCAACGATAGCTGGCACTGCTTCTGGTCCTCGATCGTCAATGATATCAATGATGACGTCAAAAAGCATACGCTGGACGACAACATCATTAATGTATAGATGGTCTGACGGTAGAACACTGTTGAATAGAAGTCTGCCGACACTGGTTTCAAATATCTTTCCACCAAATTGCTTATATTTCTCGGTTTCAGTCGCTAGCACCTTTACCTTAGCTCTAAAATCAACAATGCCATAATCAAAAGCATTGATGGCATCATTTGGTGAGGCAAAATATTTTCCTTCTCCATGAGCCCCCTCAATGATTTTGGTCATCCAATAGGCACCCAGGGCCATGTCAAGTAACTTTTCAGACACAACCGGTTCTGATGAACCTGGCTTCAAAATGTTTTTGTTGGCGGAAATAATTTCCCTGGCTTCAAGTTGTGCTTCCTCTCCCAGAGGAACGTGCACAGCCATTTGGTCACCGTCAAAGTCCGCGTTGAAAGCGCGACAAACTAGCGGGTGCACCTGAATGGCATTACCTTCAATCAAAACCGGTCTGAAGGCCTGAATGCCCTGGCGGTGTAGAGTCGGAGCCCGGTTGAGAAGAACGTGTTTGTTCTTAATAATATTTTCTAGTATCGCCCAAACTTCTGGCACCCCATCTTCAATCAAGCGCCCGGCACCACGAATATTATAGGCAAGCTCCTGTTTGAGGAGTTCAGCAATCACAAACGGACGGAAAAGCTCCAATGCCATGTGTTTTGGCAAACCACACTGATCAAGAGTTAGCTCTGGTCCAATCACAATTACTGAGCGTCCCGAATAATCCACTCGTTTACCGAGAAGGTTTTGACGGAAGTAACCCTGTTTACTCTTAAGGTAATCTGATAATGACTTTAGTGGTCGGCGCTGAGCTTGACCCATGGCTGAGTAGGCCGCGTTGCCATGACGAATGGAATTGTCAATTAAAGCATCAACTGCTTCTTGAAGGATACGCTTCTCATTTCGCAAGATAACATCAGGCGCCATAATATCAATCAGTTTCTTAAGACGGTTGTTACGGTTAATTACCCGCCGATAAAGGTCATTTAAGTCAGAAGAGGCATGTCGGCCACCTTCAAGAGCCACCATCGGACGGATAGCAGGCGGAATGACAGGAATACGGGTTAGAAACATCCATTCTGGTTTAACCCCGGCATGAATCATCCCTCGTACCAGTGAAAGACGTTTGTCGAGTTTGGCTCGTTCCATCGCTCCAGCTGTCTCCCGCTCGGTTTCAAGACGAGTCAATAATTTCTTCATGTCAATATTTTTGAATAATTCAAAAATTGACTCGGCACCAATCTTGGCTTCAAAGAGGGTGCTATATTTAATTGAAAACTTGTGAAAATTGGTTTCATCAAGAACAATCCCTTGTTGAATTTTCTCAATTTCTTTTTTCATGTCATCGGCTCGTACCTTAAGAGCTTCACGAGCATCCTCGTTTTGCAGATCCTTGAGTTTAGTTTTGAATTCAGTCTCCAATTCCTTGAGGAGACGTCCACGTTCTTCTTCACTCACTTTGGTAATGATATATCCAGCAAAGTAAATAACCTTTTCAATTGAGCTCGCCGTTATGCCTAGAATCAAAGCAATGCGACTGGGCACACCGCGTAAGAACCAAATGTGAGAAACCGGTACACAAAGATCAATGTGTCCCATGCGTTCACGTCTGACAATGGCACGAGTGATTTCTACTCCACATTTTTCGCAAACTATTCCTTTATAACGAATGCCACGATATTTCTTGCAGGAACATTCGTAATCCTCTACTGGACCAAAAATTCTCTCATCAAATAGACCGTGTTTTTCTGGTCGCTGAGTACGATAATTTATAGTTTCTGGTTTTGTAACCTCGCCGTATGACCATTCCAAAATAGTTTCCGGTGATGCCAGCTTCAAGCTCACTTCAGTAAACTGTTGTGGCATTAGAGCTGGTTTTTTTGGTGAAAATGTTGACATATACCTAGAAATTATTTAGTAGTTTCATAAAGCGAGTCATCGGTGCGTTCCCGTGGACGACGTGGCATCTCATCACGAGTAAGTTTGACATCAAGGGCCAGTCCACGAAGTTGATTTACTAAAACGTTAAAGGCAGCCGGGGTGTGAGGATGACCAATTTTCTCACCACGCACAATGGAATCAAAAGCGGCACTTCGTCCCACAATATCGTCAGACTTAATAGTAAGCATTTCACGTAAGGTGTAGGCAGCTCCGTATCCGAGGAGAGCCCAAACTTCCATTTCTCCGAAACGCTGACCACCGATTTGCGCCTTACCACCAAGTGGTTGTTGAGTAATCAAGGAGTACGGCCCAATCGAACGCATGTGAATCTTGTCTTCCACCATATGGTGAAGTTTCAAAATATACATGAATCCAACAGCGGTTCGTTGTGCAAATTTATCTCCTGTCTGTCCATCGCGTAATTGAATTTTTCCATCCTCAGGAAGACCGGCAGCCACCAACTCGGCTTTAACATGTTTTTCACTGGCCCCAGCAAATGGTGGCACCACCGCTTGATAACCAAGCATACCAGCAGCCATTCCGAGATGGAGTTCAAGAATCTGGCCAAGGTTCATACGAGAAGGTACCCCAAGTGGAGTAAGAATAACATCAATTGGTCGGCCGTCTTCAGTATACGGCATATCCTCTTCTGGTAAAATACGAGAAATAACTCCCTTATTGCCATGCCGTCCAGCCAGTTTATCACCCACCGAAACATTACGTACTTGAGCCACTGTAACGTGAATTCGCTTGATAACGCCACTTTCAAGCTGATCACCATTTTCACGCGAGAAAATCTTAACCCCAATCACCCGACCGCGCTTTCCAGCCTCAAGGCGAAGTGAAGTATCCTTCACATCTTTGGCTTTCTCACCAAAGATAGAGCGAAGTAAGCGTTCTTCTGGTGTAAGTTGAGTCTCACCCTTTGGTGTAACCTTACCAACCAAGATATCACCAGTGCGAACCTCAGCGCCGATACGGATAATGCCGTCCTCGTCTAGATTACGAAGCTTTTGTTCGCTGACATTTGGAATATCGGCGGAAGTAATTTCTGGTCCCAGCTTGGTGTCTCGAACGGATACATCAAGCTCATCAAGGTGAATACTGGCAAACTTACTTTTCTTTACGAGGCGTTCAGAAATAACAATCGCATCTTCGTAGTTGGCACCATTCCAACTCATAAAAGCCACCAGAGCATTTTGACCAACTGCCAATTGACCCTGATCGGTAGAGGTGGTATCAGCCAGTAAATCACCACGCTTAACTTTGTCGCCCACCGTCACGGCCGGACGATGATAGAAAGCAGAAAAATCATTGGTGCGCTTGAGAGTGGTTAATGGATATTCTTTTTTCTTTCCCTCCTTATTTTTTACTACTATATGTCGGGCATCTGATTCCACTACTTCACCTTGCTCTAGTGCATAAAGAACCCGTCCGGTATCGCGAGCGGCTACTTTTTCAACACCAGTAGCCACAATCGGCGCCTCGGTAATAAGACAGGGGGTCGCCTGTTTCTGCATGTTTGAACCCATCAGAGTACGGTTGGCATCATCATGATTCAAAAAGGGAATCATTGAGGTGGCGATGGAAAAAGCTTGATTGGTGGCAATGTCCATGTATTCAATATCCTTTCGCGGAACAGTCCGGGGATCACCCTTTTTACGAGCTTCTACCAGTTCATTCTTTATTTTTCCGTTACTGTCTAATTCTATGGCCGCATGAGCGATGGTGAATCTTTCCTCCTCGTGTGCATTCATATATGTCACCTCACCAGTTACCACTCCTTTTTCCACTTTAACGTAGGGGGTTTCAATAATACCAAAGCGATTCACCCGAGCATACATGGCCAGGCGGAGAATCAAGCCGATGTTTGGTCCCTCTGGAGTATGAATCGGACAAAGACGACCATAATGACTGGTGTGCACATCACGCACCTCAAAGCCGGCTCGTTCCCGAGTTAGTCCACCCGGTCCAAGCGCCGAAAGAGTACGCAAGTGCTCTATTTCAGCAAGGTTGTTTTGTTGTTGGGAAAATTGTGAAAGTTGGTTAGTGGAGAAAAATTCCTTAATAGCAGCCTGGACTGGTCGAGGGTTAAGGATTTGCATTGGTAAACTAGTCTCGGCCTCTATAGTTGACATCCGGTCCTGAATATTTCGCTTCATTCGGGTCATACCGACACGAACGCGTTGCTGAAGCATTTCACCAAAATAACGCACACGCCTAAAACCCAGGTGGTCAATATCATCAGGTAGTGCCAGTGGGTCATGATTCATCGTGACGATGTTTGTCAAAATCAAACGAATATCCTCAACCGAAACAGTCCGCTCATCAGTCGCTTTTTTATCTATAGAGCGACCATATCTTTGATTAAAATGATGACGACCAATTTCCGAAAGATCGTAGCGTTCTGGAGAAAACAGTGAACGAACAAATTCGCGGGCACTATCTACGGTAGCTAAATCACCATCGCGCAAGCGTTTGTAGATTTCAATAAAGGATTCTTCTGTGGTCTTGGCAGTGTCCTTAGCAATGGTGGCCTTCATGTATTCCTCACCCCGGTCCACGCTTTTCATCATTTCAATCATTTCCTTTTCTTTTTCTACTCCCATAACGCGAAGGAGTGAGGAAATGGGAAACTTCTTCTTACGGTCAATTTTAACGTAAATCACACCGTCAATGTCCGATTCAATTTCTACCCAAGCTCCACGAGCGGGGATAATTTTGGCCCCAAAGACCGTTTTTCCTTTAGTTTCACCGGCGGTAAAGAAAATACCATAAGAACGAGCGAGTTGGGGAACAATCACCCGTTCAACGCCATTGATGATGAAAGTACCATTCTCTGTCATGACTGGCATATCAGCCAAAAACATTTCCTGATCTTTCTCACTTTCAAAAGTTTTGTTCTTCAAAATTACCTGCGCTCGGAGCGGAGCATCATAAGTCAGTTTGTTTTCTTTGGCGTATTCTGGCGTACACTTTGGTTCACCAAGTTCATATTTCTTAAATTTTAGTTCAAATTTCTTTTCTGAGTAATCGATAATTGGTGAAAACTCAGTAAAAACTTCTTTGAGGGCAGTTTCGACAAACCACTTAAAAGATTCTCGTTGTGGTTCGATGAGATCTGGTACATCAATCATTGGGTCTGGACTGATGGCAAATTTCTTTTGCGGCATGGCTCCTACTGACGCGTACTCATCGGCTTTAAATTGCATACTATGAATATTATTACTCCATAATATAAAACACACAAAAGCGACACGTGACCGTGTTACTTGCGACTGTTTTCTATTACCCTATTAATATCGACATCACTGTGATGATTTACTCCGCGATATCTCCAACCCAGAACACACTCGAGAATTTGCGTATGTGCGGGGATTATACCAGAAGCACTAAATTATGCAAGCAAAGTTTGTTAAGAACCCTACTAATCGCTTATTTTAATATCCTAAAGCCACCCACTAACGGTAATTCCTTCATATTATGCTGAACAGCATTAATAATACCGAGCACCGCTAGAATTAGCACAGCAATATTAAACAGCCCAAGGAGAGAGTTAGAGCCATACCCTATAATTATATGGAGAAAATTTTCAGCCACTATTTGTACGGCTACCCAAACAAGAAGAAGGATGAGTTGTTGATTGGCATGAAAACGGGAATACTCATTATGTTTGGTCCGCTCATTGATTAGTGGGAGGAAAAATAGGAACGGTAAAACATAGCCCAGAATGGCGTAGAGTTTTACATTATCATCTCTCACTGTTTCCTTCGCAGTAGTATTACTCACAACCGGCTCATTAGTAGCAGATGATTGTTCTGGAGTTTTGGTTACAACTGGTGTAGCTTCACCATGAACTGTATTTTCATTATTATTTTGGTCCATATTACAAAAATTACATTTTTAATATCCCAACTTGTACCTCAAATATTCTACCATAAGGGGGTCACGCCTAGCTTAATTATTCCGTTATTCAGTTTCCCTCTACCTAGGACATCCGATGTCCTAGGTAGAGGGAAACGGCGTGCGGGTAATGACCCCAAAGTCCCCCACAGTTAGTCTGGGAGCTCCGAGGATTCTTCATTTTTTATTATCAAGCTATTCACAGCAAACAAAACCTTTCATTCGAATGAAAGGTTTTGTTTGCTGATTTAATGGATTTTTCTATTATCATATCGGATGCACTTTAATTTACAGTCTCGAATTCTATTTAGTATTACCACGCCATTTTTCTATATCCTTATGATTACCTTCAAGAAGCACTGACGGAACCTTATATTTCTTCTTCCTGTATTCAAAAACCTCGGGACGGGTGTAGGTAACACCTTCGGTAGCACGATCGTCTTCAAGAGATTCAATAGTGCCGAGGACGCCGGGCACATGACGAGAGACTGCATCAATAATTGTGAGTGCCGGTAATTCACCACCCGTTAAAATATAATCACCTACACTCACCTCTTCGGCTTTCAATATAGTATTGACGCGATAATCTATTCCTTCGTAACGGCCAGAAATGAGGACAATGTGTTCATATTTTTTAGACAAATCTTTAGCCATTGCCTGCGTAAAGGTTTTACCGCGCGGTGACATGATAAGGGTCTTCACTTTCTTTGTCTTCAATGCCGCTGTCTTCTTTCCCACCGCCTTATCCCAAGCCCGCAAAATCGGTTCGACAGACATCACCATTCCTGGACCACCACCATAAGGTCTGTCATCGACTTTTTTATGTTTATTCTTAGAAAAATCGCGTGGGTTGTAGTAACTAACAGCAATCTTCTTCCCGCGAACCTTGGCCCCCTTCCCCTTCTCAGTCTTTTGCGCCCGCCCTAAAACACTAGCGTCCGTATACGCTTGGCAAACTTCTGGGAATAATGTGATGACGTGGAAATGCATACTAGCGCCTCTTACTCATATGAATAACTTTATTTACAATAACATCTTGTCCTTTCATCTCATACACAACAACAAAAGGGACTTTCGACAAAACAAGCGCATATACATTCTTTCGGCGGACTCGTTTACCTATTTTGGGTGATTCAGAAAGAAATCGAGTGGTTTGTTCGAATATATCAACAATCTTATCTGCCTGAGCAATACCCCACTCAGTTTTTGTATATGTAACTATTTTTGCAACATCATCGAGTGCTGGTTTAAGCCATGTCACCTTGTACATATTTTTCACGCAATATTGCAAATACTTCCTCTGGAGTAAATGTTGGCTCATTATCAACATTCAACATACGGCGGTCAAGTTCAGTCAACTCTTCGTCTGTCAGTTCAAAAAAACCATCCTCGCCAGCAGTAACTAAATGAGCAAACTGGGAAACCACCTCCCGTTGTTCCTCAACAGGCAGTGTTTTAATTTCAGCTACAATGGATTGCAACTTTGTCATTAAAATAATATACCACACTTTTTTGCGCTTATGCAAAAACAGCCAGAGCAGTCTACAGTAGTTTACATTATTTCCCATCTAAATTTTTAGGTTTATTTAATGAATTAAATTGAATAAAATACGAGGTGCGACAAAGCTGCGTGGGGGGCAGTACTCAATGTACCGTGACTGACGCGGCTGTAGTTGTAACGAAGTAGTTCGCTCGTTTATATCTTTAGGTTTATTTGAAATTAGAAACGGGATGAGTTGCAAGGCGCGCAAAGAAAATAATATGAGCCGTACGTCGGTACGGTGAGAATTATTTTACTGTAGCGCAACGCAGTAAATCGCCCACTTATATTTTCAGGTTTCCTAAAGATAGAAATTGGATGAAGAACGAGGAGTCTAGATAAAAAGCGTGCGAGTGGGACACGAAGTCCAGCGAGCACGCTTTTTATCGTAACGACGAAGTTATTCGCCTATTTATATCTTTAGGATTATTTGAAGAATTGAAATTGAATGAAATGCGAGGCGTGTGAGGAAAATAATTCGAGACGTACGAATAGTACGTTGAGGATTATTTTACCGAACAACAACGAAGCAGTTCGTCAATTTAAATCTTCAAATCGTCGATGGCTTCGTCGAGGGACTTAGTCTCAGTGGCCACAATCCCTTCATCCTGCATCGCCTCACTCATATCTCTGGTCATTCCCTTTCCTCCTTCTGGTTCGTTAATCTTGAGATTAACGCGGGCGTCGTGCTTCATACCGACAACCCGGAGTAGAGTACGAATCGCTTTGGCAGTATTGCCAGAACGTCCGATAATCTTACCCATGTCATCAGCATGTACGTCTAGGGAAAGTAGTACGCCCATTTCATCGACCGTTCGGTTAATCTTTACTGAATCAGGATTGTCTACAAGTGCCTTCACTAATGCCTCGAGAAATTGCTGATCTTCATGCATATCCATATCGTTATTGAATTGATCGAGTAAATAAGCTGACGTATAAAAATACGTTGCTTACTCTAATAGTAGCTGTCAATAGTGTAACCGTCAACAAAAAACAGGGCACATGATGCCCTGTTTTTTGTTGAGAGTATGAGATTAGGCCACTACCTCTTCAGTAACTTCTTCTGTTGCTGGAGTTTCAACTGGCTCAGCAGTCATTTCTGGAGTCTCAGCAGCTGCTTTTTCAGCGACTGCCTTGGCTTCAGTCGCTTCTTTGGCCTCTGCTTCTGCCTTTATTTTAGCTTCATTAATAATCGGAGATTTCTTTGATAGGGCATTTCGCTTTTTGCCTTCAATTATTTTTTGTGAAATCAACATGTTATAGACAGTATCTGATGGCTGGACACCCTTGCTCAACCAATCTTTTGCTCGCTCGCCATTAATAGTAATCTGTCCTAATTTTGGGTTATAAGAACCAAGCAAATCAACCGACTGGTTACTTTTTGTACTGGCACGTTTATCAACCACCACCACTCGGTAAGATGGGTCATTTTTTCGGCCGACTCGTTGTAATCGCATCATTAACATAAGTGGCAGAAGAATAGCAGAAGTAAGGGATTTGGTCAATACGCCCTCCCCTGTTATACTCTAGCGATGCAAAAAACTTATGAAGGAATTCTGATGGTTCGTGGTAAAGGCACGGGCTTTGTGGCTATTCCAGACCAAGAAGAGGATGCTGTTATTGAGCGCGAAGCCCTTGGCTTCGCGCTCGACGGTGACATTGTTGAAATTGAATTATTACCCAAAATCCCAAGTAAACGCCAAGAAGCGAAGGTTATTCGTGTAATTGAACGGTCGTTTCGTGAACTAATTGGAGTGGTAAAGGAACGTACAATCCAAGGAAAACAACAATATTACTTTTCACCCGATAACACTCGTATCCACATTCGTCCCCTACTACCAGAAGCCACTGCCAACGACCTCGGCATGAAAGTCGCCATTGAAATCAGTAGCTGGAAAGACGAACACGCTGACCCAATTGGCTCCATCATCGAAACTCTCGGTCGGGCCGGGGAACATGAGACTGAGATGCAGGCCATAATTCGTTCTGGCGGATTTACTAAAGCTTTTCCCGAGGCGGTGCAGGCAGTGGCTCATACCCTGTACGAGAACCGTGAGCAAATTTTTGCTGATGCTTTGAAGGATCCTAAACGCCGAGATGTGCGCAGTGTTACAACCATGACAATTGACCCAGCTGATGCCAAGGATTTTGATGACGCTCTTTCAATCCAAACCCTTCCATCGGGCAATATTGAGGTTGGCATTCATATTGCGGACGTCTCCCACTACGTCACTGATGGTAGTGTACTTGATGAAGAGGCGCGTGAGCGTGGTACTTCAGTCTACCTGGTTGATCGAGTTATTCCCATGTTACCGGAAGTGCTTAGTAATGATTTGTGTTCACTTCGGCCAAACGAGGACCGGCTGGCCTTCTCCGCTATTTTTGAATTATCTCCACAGGCCAAAATTGTGGCGCAATGGTTTGGTCAGACAGTCATCAATTCAGACCGCCGTTTTTCCTACGAAGAGGCACAAGAAGTGCTTGATAAAGGCATAGGCGACTATCATGCTGAATTAACAATCCTGATGACCTTGGGGCGTACTTTGCGCAAAGCCCGCTATGCCAACGGCGCTATTGCTTTTGAACAACCAGAAGTCAAATTTGAATTAGACGAGCACGGTGTACCACTACGTGCCTACAAAAAAGAGCGGACCGAAACCATGATGATGATTGAGGACTTTATGCTCCTGGCCAATGCACAAGTGGCTACATATATTTATGACACCGCTAAGTATAAAGGACACGACCTAGCTTTTATTTATCGTATTCATGATGCGCCCAACCCTGACAAAATCGAGGAGTTGTCTATTTTCCTGCACGCGCTCGGCTATGAATTTGAAACCAACCATGGAATTGTAGATGCTAAAGACATTAACAAACTTCTTAAAGAAATTGAAGGAACGCCAGAGGAAAATTTGATCAAAACGGCCACCATTCGCTCGATGGCCAAGGCGGTCTATTCCACCAAAAATATCGGGCACTTCGGTTTGGCTTTCAAATTCTATACACACTTTACTTCGCCAATTAGACGTTACCCTGATTTACTTGCTCACCGATTGCTGCGTTTTCACCTAGATAACGTCAATATCAAAAGTAGCGATATTGCCAAGTACGAAGCCATGTCCATCAAATCTTCTGCCCGTGAGTTAGAAGCTGTCAAGGCAGAACGCGACTCCATCAAATTCAAGCAGGTTGAATTTATGCAACGTAGCGTTGGTAAAGAATTTGACAGCATCATTACTGGTGTCACTGACTGGGGTCTTTATGTCCAGGAACAGGAAACTCTCTCAGAAGGAATGATTAAACTCTCCAGTATGAAAAGTGACTTCTTTACTCACGAAGCCAGCAAATATCGCATTAAAGGGCAGCGTACCGGTAAAATCTATCAGTTAGGCGACACAATCAAAGTGAAATTAGTCAAAGCTAACACCGAGGACCGCCAACTGGATTTTGAAATAGTTTAAATTAGTTAATCTAATATTCGCTGGTATTTTAGTTATTTTCTCTCTTTGTTTCTGCTTCTTTTAGAGCCCGCCAAGCAGCATAAGCTTTAGCTACATAGGTTGAAGCATCCTGTCTATAGTTCCTAGCTGGTGGTGTATCTTCGGTTACCGGAGCATCAATATCAATATGCTCGGAGTAACCTTTATTTGTAAAAAGATAAAAAACATCAAAATCAGTCAATACCTCAGATTGACCGATTGCTTCTATAGTTGATTCTGGAGTGGGAAAATTTTTTACAAACCATTTGAGAATATTACCAATGTTACCCATACCAGCATTATAAGCATTCATGAGCAAAGGAGTGAAAAAATACTCCTCAAAAGAGGCCGTATCATTATTAAAAAACACTTTTTGAATATGCGCTAATTCCACAGAACAGGTTTGTATTAAATAACGATATTCTTGTTCCACTAAACGAACAGCAACTGCGATATTATCTTCCAGACTATCCTTTGATTCACTCTCCAAAGCTAAAGAATCCCAGGTGGTTGGCATTAACTGCAGCCACTTAAAAGCTCCTAGGGAACTGACCGCAGATTCATCTAAACGCGATTCCGCAATAGCAATTCCTATAAATAAATCCTCCACAGATGATCTTAAATCTGGTCTATCAATACCTTCCACCACAAATTTTTCTTTAATAATTTTAATAACATCTGCTCTTTCTAAAACTATCGGCATGTCAATCTCAAATTGGGGTAGAAAAGAACTCACTTGATCATTAAACCAAACAGAATTAGATGGTGTCAACTCAGCAGAAAATTCCATTTCCGAGTCAGCAAATTTATTTTTATCATCATTGGTAATATTTTCTTTCTTATCTGAACCAACGCTTGGTGGTCTATAGTCTTGATACAACTTATTTCCGAAAAGTACCGTGGCCACACTAGCCGATCCTCCAATCAGAAAGTTTCTTTTACTTGGATCATTTACCGTTTCTTTTTTAAAAAATTTTTCAGGCATGGTTATTTTGCTACTGAGGTGGCTTCAGCAAATTTTACTGATAATAATTTGGAAACGCCGTCACTCCCCATGGTCACACCATACAAAATACCAGCTCGACTCATCGTCTCACGATTATGAGTAATCAAAATTAACTGGGATTTTTCAGCCAGTGCTTCAATCATATCGCCATAACGGCGAGAGTTGGCTTCGTCTAAGGCGGCATCAGTTTCGTCAAGAATAATAAATAGTGGCGGATTAACCTGACTCATCGCAAAAATAAGAGCAATCGAAGTTAGAGCGCGTTCACCACCCGAGAGCATCTCCAACCCCTTGACTCTTTTATTAGGCAACGAAACATCAATCTCCACCCCTTCTTGCGTCTCATCCTCTTCCTCCTCTAAAAGCTCCAATCCCTCGTCATCAAGTTTTTTAATTTTCGGTTTAATTCGTTTTAATTCTGCCTTCCCTCCGCCAAACATCAAAACAAAAAAGCGGTTGAATTCAAGTGTAATTTTATCTATGCCAACTACAAATCGTTCATGTAATTGTTCGTTAAGTTCGGTTATTAATCCCTCTAGTTTTGCGACTGATGTCTCCAAATCAGCAATCTCCCGCGCCAAAAACTCGTCCCGCTCCACTGCATTTTGATATTCTTTGACAACATCATCAGTAGCACCAATACCCAGTTCTTCTAGGCGAATTTTTAATTTTTCCAACTGATGACGACGCTCACGCTGAATATCACGGTCTTCAGCCACAATGGCTTCATTAGTAACAGTCACTCCATTATCGACAATTTCGTAGGTATAATAATTAGAGGCAGCACTTTTAATCAGGGTGACGGCCTCTTGCAATTCGCGTTTGAATTCCATGCGGTCGCGTTCCAAGACCGCCAGCTCTCTGTCTATTTGTTCAATGTCAATTTCCACTTGTCGTTGTTCACTCACCAACATAAACACTGCACGCTCGGCCTCATGACTAAGGGCGGTTTCTTGCTCAATAGTTTTACGAAGAGTGTCATAAACAGCTTGCGCCTCCTGCTCATCTTTTTCTAAAGCAGATAGCTTTTTGGTAACGTCTCGCAATTCATGCTCAAGGTTTGAGAGCTCGGCCTCCTCAGATTTAGTGTCCTCAAGTTCAGTTGGTTCAGTTCGCTTCATAAAAGCTCGTAGGGTGTGCAACACATCAGTCAGAGCTCGCTTTAGTTGGTCAACATCATCACGCCCGAGGGATTTTTCTATTTCCGTTTCGAGCAATGACACTAAATCTTGCAAAGTGCCAATGGGAATAAATTGTGTTTTGGGGGTAGACGGTTTGGATTTTTTAATAGTGATGCGCTTGGTGATATAAGCAATCTGTCCCTCAATTTGACTGAGTAGCTTGAATACCACCACTCTGGCCTCTCGTGCTTTTGCCAAAGTTTCCTCGGCCTTAATAACATCAGTATTATTTTCCTCTGATTCAACCCGGCGTAAAACATCTTTGGCCTCGGCCAGCTTGGCTTTTATATCAGCTAGTTGTTTGGCTGGTGCCAATCGGGTCTCGTTCAAACGGTCAACATGAAAGGCAATATAAATATCTTCGCGCCTTAAATATTCGGCATAAACGGACTTGAGCTTAGCTTGAATGGCCAACGACTTCTCTACCCGTTCAACTTGTTTTTTTAAATATTTTAAATGTGGCTCCTGTTCTCGCCGTAATGATTGAACCTGTTCAATATTGGTGCGAGTCTTTTCTAGTTTTTTTTCCGCTTCATTCTTTTTGTATTGATAAACTTTAAGTCCCAGAGCATCTTCAATCATCTCGCGCCGCTCGCGGGCCGGGGCCGATAGAATGCGATCGGCTTCTCCTTGGGAAATAATGTGGTGTCCCGTAGAGCCAATATTAGCAGCTGCCAATAATTCCTGAACGTCCTTGAGACGCACTGATGAATCATTGATGAAATATTCATTCACTCCATCGCGGTGGACAGTGCGCTCGATTTTGATTTCATCAAAATCGAGCGCAAAAACACGCTTGGAATTGTCTAGCAACAACACTACCGAAGCCCTATTACCACGCGAAACCTGCTCTGAACCTCCCCAAATCAAATCTTCCCCTCGTTTACCCCGCAAAGATTTAACTGACTGCTCACCGAGGACAAACCGAAATGATTCAACCACATTACTCTTACCAGAGCCATTCGGACCGACGATAGAAGTAATTGGCGCGGAAAATTCCAACTCGCTTTTTTTAGCAAAAGATTTAAAGCCATTAATTGTGAGTTCTTTAAGGTACATTGGTCAATTAATTTATCACCAGGAAGCGGTGCCAGCAGAGTAGACAGCATAAGCATTACGTTGCGGTACTGTGTCACAATAATCAATACCATATGATTTATCACAGCGAGCAAATTCATCAGCATAGCTCGTGACATATTTTTTTTCGACATATATAGATAAAATTTTATAGTCGGCACCGTTAGCGCTTACCGCATAAATGTATCCTGTACCACTAACTCCTTTTGGATCACTTGGTAGGGCAGCAATGTAGTCTGGTACCAAACCAACTATATACTCAGTTCCGGTGGGACATTTATATTCCCCGTCAACATTACCACTCCATTTATTATCCCCCCTACAAGCGCTTGGATATCGACCATTTTGTGCTTTATAGAGACGTACGGCCAGCTCCATACTCTTAAGATCCGTTTTACGAATATCATCTCGCGCTGACTTACGAGCGTCACCAAAACTGGCATAAACGATACTGGATAAAATACCAATAATAGAAATTACTACTAGAAGCTCGACCAAGGTGAAGCCAATTTTATACTTAGTGTTTATGTTTTTCATACGATTAAAATATTATTTACAAATTACCTGTGCGGTATTAGTTTTTACTGCCACGTCATTGGCCCCATCAGCATACCCGCCCCAAACGGCGTAGGACTTTTGATAGCGACTATTGCTAGGACTACAAACACCGGAACCGGAAGTAGGACAAATACCTGAAGTATCACAACTCTTAAAATCACTGGCATTGGTAACGGTTTCTGACTCCACTGTATCCACGGCCATTAGTTTGTAAACTGTATGATCTGGATTTGTAGTATAAGCATAACCAGTTTTACCCTTTCTATTAGGGTCATGCGGTAAAACAGTAATAAACTTTGGTGCCAGACCTGATATATAAGTGGAACAGTCATTTTCACCAGAAAAGCCATCTGAACCAGCAGTACAACCCATGTCTGGATATTGACCATTTTTATTTTTATACTGTTCCAGTGCAGCCTGCATATTTCGTAAATCTGACTTTCTTTTAGCATCATGGCCAGTTCCGCTTGTGCCACCTAAATTAGCATAGACAATAGACGATAAAATACCAATAACACTGATAGTTACCAATAATTCAACTAGAGTAAAACCTCGTTTGGTTGCCTGCTCCATGTGATTAAGTGTAACATGAAAGGGTGCGACAAAAGCGTAGCTTTTGTCGCACCCTGTGTATTTTGTCTATCAAAAAATACTACATCTCGTCCCAACCTTTTTTAGTAATGGCATTTCTAGCGGCCTCTTGTTCTCCTTCTTGTTTTGATTGTCCTTTTCCTTCAGCAATTAGTTCTTTTTTTAGATAAACTCCGATTGTAAAAATCCGATCATGATCAGGACCACTTTGATTCAATAATTCATAAGTCGGAGTGACTGAATGATGTTCTTGCGCCAATTCCTGAAAACGACTTTTGGCATCCTGCCATAGTCGTTTACGAACAATTTCTTCAGTTTTCGGAAATAATTGTGAAGCAATAAATGCCTGGGCCTGGTCATACCCCTGGTCAAGATAAATGGCACCGATAAAGGCCTCAAAGACATTAGCCAAGATATATTGCCGCGCTCGACCTTCATCTTTTGCTTCTCCTTTAGACATCAGGAGAAATTGATTGACTTTGAGTTTTTCCGAAGCGGCTGATAGCGATACTGTATTTACCAGGGCTGCCCTGATGGCCGTCAGTTCCCCTTCTGGCTTGGCCGGATATTTCTTAAATAAGAAATCAGTCACTACTAATTCCAACACCGCATCACCTAAAAATTCCAAACGTTCATTGTGATCATGAGTCGCTTCGCGGTGTTCATTCAAATATGAACGATGGGTAACCGCCGACAACAAAAGTTGTTTATCATTAAAGGTGACAGAGAGAATTTTTTCTAATGGCTCTAGATCAGTATCAATATTTCGTGCATCCATAAAATAAGTATAGTAAGGTGAAATTAAATTAGTTGAGAATTTATGGAAACGGGTGCAATTCGAGGCATCCAAGGGAAATATGACAAGCCGTACACATGTACGGTGAGGAATATTTCACCGCAGGACAACGAAGAAGTGGGCCGTTTCCATGGATTCTAGCACTATTTGCTTTTTCTGCCAACCAACATGGTAACGGCCTTGGTTACTATTGGCAGGATGTCTTCGTAGAAATTAAGGTCGAGAATATCAGCCACCTTGAACCACTGACCGTCATCAAGGCCACCCTTCTGTTCTAACACAATAGCTGTATAGGGCGCGGAGGCCAGGTAGTAATGCACCTGCTTACGCACCTTGCCTTTTTCCGGATGGGTAGCGACATATTCATTATTACCGAGTTCGGCCTCAATGGTAATATCGAGTCCCATCTCTTCCTTAATCTCACGGATGGTTCCTGCTACTGAAGTTTCATCAACAATCTCGGGTCGGTCGCCAATTTTACCCTTAGACAAAGTCCAGTGTCCAAAGATATCGTGTACCAAGGCCAGATACATCACGCCATCGGCTTCAGCATAAACTACCGCGCCACCCAAACGCTCGATTGGCATTTGATCAAACGGGACATCTTTCTTTCTTTTTTTACCAACTTCTTCTTTACCAGGCTCACCGATTTCTTTATAGACTGCCCCCAAAACACCATTGACAAAACGGCTACTGTTTTCTCCTCCAAATTGTTTAGCTAATTCAATTGCTTCATTAATGGCCACCTTGGCTGGAACCTCCCTGCGGTCTGCAAACAGAAGTTCAAACAACCCAAGACGGAGAATGTTGCGATCGACTGGTGAGATACGGTCAATCGGCCATTCCGGGGCGGCCTTTTCAATCACTAAATCCAATTCGGGTTGTTTGCCTAAAATCCCATCCAGGAGTTTTTCCATGAACGGTCGGTCGGTTTTATTAGGGGCGAATTCCTCAATGTTTCTATCCAAAACATCAATCACCTGTTTTTTCTCAATGGCATTTAAATCCCACTCAAAGAGTGACTGAAGAACGATACTGCGTGACAAATGTCTGTTGGCCATAAAAATGTACTAAACTACTACTGCTTATTATTATATACCATCGAAATTAGCAGTTTGGACTTAATCCACCAATCCCGCCTAAAAGCGGGATTGGTGGATTATTAGATTTACTTATTGGGAGTGGTTGCAACTGGCTTAGTAGTGTCAGCTCGATTAGCACTAATCGCTTCGCGCTTAGTAGCCATTCGCTCTTCCCGATCCTTTTTCTTGGTTACCAAATCAAGCACCATTTTACCATTATAAAAACCACAATTTAGACACATGTGGTGTGGGCGATGATGTCCGCCACAATTTTTGCAGACGGCCATTTCCGGACTGGTTAGTCCGTGATGTGATCGGCGGTTGGCGGTGTGTGACCGCGTATGTCGCATTCGTATTACCATAGTGGCGAAACTATAGCAGATTTGAATAGAATTGCAAGGAAATAGACTCGGTCTATTAAATAAAAAAGTGAACGCCGCCCCTGAAAGATTAGGGCGGCGGTTTGGCGCGACTGCTCGTACCTGCTTTTACTGCTCATTTCCCAGTTTTACGGGAGACTTTGCTTCAGCACGTTTCCGATGGGGGCAGGGGGCACTGATTGGTGGACGAATCGGTTGAGTGAATATACTACATTTCACACGAACCTTACAGGCCTCTGGTCTTACGACCAACCGATTCGTCTGCTGTGAAGCAACTGCCTCAACACCATTACAGTACGGACACTTCGCCATACAGACGGACGACCTTTGCTTTGCCGCCGTTAATGCTACCTTCCTGAGCTTGTGGGGTGCCTTTATATTGATTTGCATCATCTGTTCTTCTCTTCCCCTGTTTTTTCGCCACCCCTCGTTGGAGGTTAATTAACCATTAACCCGAGGGTGCAGTTTTTTATTGTAACACTCTTTTGATATTTCCACAATAGGTCGCCCGATGTTCGGGGGATAAGCCATTTTTGGCTATGGCTTCGTGGTGGATTTTGGTACCGTAGCCTTTGTGGCGGGCAAAATCGTAGACTGCGAAGGCTGGTTTGGTGGCGATTTTTTTCATATATCTATCTCGCGTTACCTTTGCCATGATGGACGCGAGGCCTATTACCTTCTCTTTAGCGTCGCCTTTCACGATCGTCTCCTGATGGATAAATTTTGCTGGAGCATGCAAGGACCCATCTAATTTTACTATCACCTTCTCTAGTACGAGGCCTTGCCTCGTACTAGACACCGCAGGTACGAGGCCTTGCCTCATACCTATCTCTAAGGGTTCCCTAGGGATAGCTGATGAAGATAGTATTTTTTTTAAAGCGCGGGACATAGCTAAATTAACAGCCGAAACAATTCCTCTCTGGTCAATAATATTAGCTGAAACCATAGAAACAGCATATTGAAGTTTATTTTGTTTTTGTAAGTCCCTTGCTCGGCAGAAAATCGCTTCGCGCTTTTCCG
>Ga0210041_1001460_pt1 | contig 22565 bp, 26 predicted proteins | sample CryGeymeta201503_FD_183973 | JGI IMG/M metagenome (GOLD analysis project Ga0210041, IMG submission 183973) | Groundwater microbial communities from Crystal Geyser aquifers in Utah, USA - Crystal Geyser metaG 2015-03 (SPAdes) (version 2) | ecosystem: Environmental > Aquatic > Deep subsurface >... | reverse complement strand
CACTGTTTCAGTAAACCCATCGATTTGAATATTATTGCGATCGACGACGGCCACAAGATTGTGGAGTTTTTCTTTCCCGGCAAGCATAGCGGCCTCCCACACCTGCCCTTCGTTCAACTCACCATCACCCAAAAAACAATAAGTGGTTCTATTTGAATTCTGTCCGCGATCAAGTCGGTCAATCATTGCCATACCCACGGCCTGAGAAAGACCTTCTCCGAGGGGACCCGAACTCGTCTCGAGCATTGGCAACCATTCACGATGAGGGTGTCCCTGTAGTCGGGAGCCAAATTTACGAAGTGTCTTTAATTCTTCAACAGGAAAATATCCCGCGTGTGCCATTGCAGAATAGAGTACAGGGCAGATATGCCCATTAGAAAGCACCACGCGGTCACGATCTTCCCATGTCGGATTATGGGGATCATGTTTAAGAATATGAAAATAAAACGCGGTAAAAATATCCGCCATACCGAGTGGTCCCGCCGTATGTCCTGACTTTGCCTCAACGAGCATCTCAATAATCGACTTACGAACTTCGATAGCTTTTTCTTCAAGAAATTTTATTTTGTCATCGTGGAGATGTGTCATATAAGAGTACTTAAATTTTTTAAAACCAAGTTTTTAATTTTTAAATTAATACCTTTAAATTTATTTAAAAAAAAATGAACATTTGAAATTTTGATAAAATATTTCGTAAACAAATTTTATCTTAAGTTTATTATAGCAAATTTTTTAATTCATCAATAGTAGAAATAATATTCTCGCTCTCTAAAATTACTGACCCTGCAACCAATCGTGTTGCTCCCGCCTCCACAAGACTACGCGCCGTATCAAAGTTCACTGAACCATCAATACTAATAGGCAAGTCTGGTCGAAGCGCGTGTAACGCACGCACGTTGTCGAGCACTCGTTCATCAAATGCTTCCCCTTGAAACCCGATACGCGCAATACCCATACACTGCACAAAATCAACACGGTCAACATAGGGTTCAACAACAGAAAGAGGAGTCGTTGTATTTATAGCGAGTCCGAGTTCAATAAGCCCGTCGGGTACAGCACTACGAATTGTTTCAAAATCTTTCATTGATTCAACGTGAACGATGACCCGGCGCGCCCCTGCCATAACCCATTTAGGTACCATGAATTCAGGGTTTTCCACCATGAGGTCTATTTCAAAATCAATATCCTCCCAACGAGGCATACCCTCTTCTTGGTCTACGATCATCCCAAAATGAGGGTCGCGCTCCAAAGGGTACGGCCATGTGCGCTCAGGAACAAATTTTCCATCCATAATATCAAGTTGAACAAACGGCACGACCTCTACAAAAAGATTAACCTTTTCTAAAAGGTCATCGTAATCTTGAGGCATAATTGCGGGAATAATTTCAGCCATGTTTTTCTATTTGATCACTTAGCTTATCAAATGCCCCACAAACTGCACCAGCAAATGAAAGTACTGAAAATAGAATTAGTACTTTAATGCCTGCATAAATATATCCAGATAAAGCAAACAACCCCATAAAAACCAGAAAATGTATAAAAATTTTACTCCTATATATTTCTCTCATATTATTTTTGTGTATTATCTATTTTTGCAATCCTTCGTGCGTGCTTTCCCTCTCCGCTAAAAGGCGTTTCGAGCCACACACGCACCACCTCCTTTGCTTCATCCATTTCAACAAAGCGTGCACCAAGAGACAAAATATTTGCATCGTTATGTTCACGAGAAAGTATCGCTATGTCTACGGTTCCACCATAATATACAGCTGCGCGTGCACCCTTTATACGATTTGCACACATTGCTTCGCCTTGTCCTGAACCACCGAGGATAATTCCTCGCGACTGAGGGTCGTGTGCAACAGCCTCCGCCACAGGTCGAATGAAATCCGGATAGTCATCGAGTGCTTCAAAAGAATGCGCACCCATGTCCTCCACATCATGCCCCAGCTCGCGCAAAAACACGACAAGTTTTTCCTTGAGTTCAAACCCTGCGTGGTCGGTGCCGATATAAATGCGCATGATGTTAAATGATAAATTTCAAATTTTTAAATAATGCATTAATGCGCTAATCCCTGCTCGAACTACTGAATATTTTAGAAAAAATTAGTAGCAATTCGTTAGCTTCCTCCAAAAGTGGCTTACATTCATCAGTTTTGTCCTTATTCGCACTCGAAATCATCCTCATCCAATATTTTGTCTCATTTGCCTCTTTTCTGCAAATGTTAATTTTATTCTTAAAATCTTTTTTTGAACTTGCTTGGTTTGCCTCCATATAATTGGCTCACACGCTCGTGGCAGACCTAACAATTTGATTTATGAGTATTTTGTTTACTTCATTTTTAGTGAGAGTACTAACAAAATGAATAACGTTTTCTCCAAACTTTGCAGTTTGTTCTTCAAGGTCATAATTCATTACATTGTTACATTATTTAGAAATTAAAAATTTGAAATTTAAAATTTTCTAAAGGTACTGCGCTACCTTCACCACATGCTTCACAAGTGTATTCGTGTATCCCATTTCATTGTCATACCACGACATCACTTTAACGAGATTCCCGTCAACAACACGCGTAAGTTCAAGGTCAGCAATCGCGCCATAGAGTGTGCCAACAATATCAGAAGAAACAATTGGCTCTTCACTCACTTTAAAAATTCCTTCCCACTTAGGATCCTTTGACGCGTCACGAAGAATTTGATTCACTTCCTCTGCGGAAGTATTTCGCTTTGCGATGAAGGTGATGTCTGCAAGAGAACCCGCAATCACCGGCACACGAATTGCGATACCATCAAATTTATTTGTAAGGCTTGGCACGGCTTCAGTCACTGCAATAGCTGCGCCTGTTGACCCAGGAATCATGTTCTGTGCAGCTGCACGTCCGCCACGGAAATCTTTTCCTCCCGGCCCGTCCACAATTTTTTGCGTGCCAGTATATGCGTGCGTCGTATTCAAAAGCGCTTTTTCAATACCAATCATTTCATTCAAAATGTGTATGAGCGGAGATGCTGCATTCGTAGTACAAGAAGCGTTTGATGAAATCTGACATGTGCTGAGCTTGTCATCATTGATACCCATAAGCACGGTTGCTCCAGTAATTCCTTCTACCGCCTCGTCTTTTACCGGCGCGGTAATAACTACGCGCTTTGCGCCAGCGTCCAAGTGCACTTTTGATTTTTCATAGCTTGTGAAAAATCCCGTAGACTCCAACACTATATCAATATTGTATTTCGCCCATGGAAGATTTGTAGGTTCTTTTTCTTGCACAAGGATCACTTTCTGCCCACCGACGATGAATCCTGGCTCATCGCCACCAACAACTTCCACATCAAAGTCCGCCTTACCGTAAGTGGTGTCATATTTCAGCAGATACGCCATGTTCTCGGGGTCACCAAGGTCGTTCACAACCACAATCTCAAGCTCTGGGCGTGTGCGCGCCAACTTATAAAACGCGCGTCCAATGCGCCCAAACCCGTTAATCGCTATTCGTACTTTTTTCATGCTGTTTTAAAAGAGTGCAACGACTATTAAAATCGCACCCAGTTAAATGCGATTTTTTCAAATCGCGATTTTAAATTTATTCAAATTTAAAATCATTTAACTGGGTATAAGTAAAATATACTCGTTTTCCTCGTTATTTTTCTAATAAACTATCCTGTTATTTTAACATACAGAACTAAAAAGGCACGTATTTAGTGCCTTTTTATACTTTACTTCAACGCCTCTTCAAACAGCGTTTTTAGTGTCCCTGGGTTTCCGTTTCCTTTTGAAGCCTTCATTCCTTGCCCGATGAAAAATTGAAGGAGCGCTGTTTTGCCTGTTTTGTAGTCGGCAACAACAGTTGGATTGTCCTCAAGAATTTCTGCAACAATTTTCTTGAGCGCTTCAATATCATTCTTCTGAATGAGGTTATGCTTTTTTGCAATCTCGTGTGGATGTCCGCCTTCGGCGTACAAAATCGCGAGCGTGTCTTTTGCTCCACGTGAAGAAAGGTCTCCTGCTTTAATCATTGTGATCAAATCAGCGAGTGTTGTTCCTGTTACCATCCCAATTGAATCAGAGCCTTTCATTAAACCTACGAGGTCTGATGTAATATAATTTTCAATAAGAGCGATTGAAGGACGGTCCACACCGATAGCATTTACAGCATCTTCAAAAAGACCACCGAGTGTTTGGTCTGCAGTAAACACTTCTGCATTCTCTGGCTTCACTCCGTACTCACGCACAAGGCGCGCGCGCTTCTCCCACGGGAGCTCTGGCATTGTCGCTCTCAAAACTTCATTAGCAAACTCTGGAATCTCTGAAATTTTTAATTTTGGTAAATCTGGGTCTGGGAAATAGCGGTAATCATGCGCACTTTCTTTTTTCCGTTGAGAAAAAGTTTTCTGCGCGCCCTCGTCCCATCCGCGTGTCTCTTGCACTATCTCCCCTGGGCCCCCGTCCAAAATTTTCGTCATTCGCTCAACCTCATACGCAATCGCGCGCTCTACTGAACGGAACGAGTTTAAATTTTTCACTTCCACTTTTGTACCGAGCGTATCTGTTTTTGATATTGAAATATTCGCCTCCACACGCATCTCTCCTTTTTCCATATTTGCGTCAGACACACCGAGTGCACGAAGGAGGAGCTGTAGCTCACGAGCAAATGCCCCCGCTTCCTCTGCTGTGTGAATAACTGGCTTGGTAACAAGCTCCATCAAGGGCACACCTGCGCGGTTGTAGTCCACGAGACTTCCTTCAGAACCCTCGTGTGATGAGCTTGCGGTGTCTTCCTCCAAATGCACACGCTCAATAGCGATGCCGTTTAGAATTCCATTTGAAACAAGCGGATACTTGTACTGGCTAATCTGATAGCCTTTTGGAATGTCCGGGTAAAAATAGTTCTTGCGATCAAACTCGGTGAAGTCCGCTAGGTCGCTCCCAAGCGCCGTGCCTACGCGAAGCACATGGTGCACAGCCTGCTTGTTGATCACAGGCAAAGTCCCCGGGTGCGCCATGCACACAGGGCAAATATTCACATTCGGCTCCGCATTGAATGGGTCGTTCGCCGAATTGCAGAACATCTTTGTCTTCGTTTTTAGCTCAGCGTGAACCTCCAAGCCGACCGTTAGTTTGTATTCGCTCATATTTTAATAATTTTATTTTAACCAAAGATTTTGCGGAATGCACGACTGTGCAATAACCGATTTAAGTGTGCGTGGATGTATTGATTTTTGTCCGTGGTACTGAATATGTGTCTGTCTCACTTTCCCGCCGTAGGAACCAATATAGTAAAAGTGGCTTCCGTGTGTATGCGAATGTTGAAACCCGTACTCTTTTAAAAAATCGACGACACCTTTAAATGTCCAGTTGTTGAGTCCGCGAGGCATACTTCATTTACGCAAATGCGAGATTAAATTGACCAGAACTTAGAACGTAGGGAGACTTGGTCAAACGAGTTGTACGTTTTTTTGTTTCGTTCCCTTGAGCGACTTGCCACATTTTTTCATATTCGGACTCAATACTTTGGTTAAGTACCTGTGGGCGCAGTTTTGATTTACGAGCAGACTCGAGATACCCTTGCACCGCTTCATTCAATAGAACAATAGCCTCAATCTGCGATGCCCCCTCAACAACGACATTAAACTCAAGCGCCACACCAAAATATGTGTCTTTCTCTTTGAATACCACATACCGCACAGACCCTTTTTGTAGAGTGTTTTTGAAAGCCTTCATGTGCTCATAATACCCGAATAGTTACAGAAAAACAACATGAGTGATGTCACCTAAGGCAAGCCACGACTTGCCTTAGGTGACATCAGTGAAACAAAGGTACCTATTCACTGCTCCAATTATTTCAGAAGGACCCGGGGGATTACAAATACTGAATCCACTCAAAATAAACAGTGTAAATAACCAGCAAGGCAATTATCCATATAATCGGTTCAATTATTTTCCAAAGGATAGCCCGGCCGCTCAAACTCTTTTTTGCAGTTCTTATAAAAGAAATAATCGTTATGATGAATAGAACAAGTGCCAGGAACGCGCCGGTTACTAAGCCCATTGGTATGAAAACTCCGCTACTAGTCCAACCCTGTTGCAAGTCGAGAAAATGTAAAGTAAATATAATAATTGGTGAGATTACATAAAGATTAAGGTAAATTAAAAAATTTGATCCAGATTTTTCTTCTTGTGTTTCGGGAATATTCCTACTTCCTAAGTACTTAAAAAGGAAAAGGAGAGCAGCAAATATTCCGAAAATTATTCCGATACTGTACTCCTTAGCATTCCTATAGTTCACCATAACCCCAAAAAATCTTTTATTTTCAAAATTTATATTAAGGTCGATTCCGTATTCAGCTTCTAGTTTCCTCAGTTCTGTCAAATCTAACGATCCTGGCAGCGCGTCAAGCTTTTTGATAAGTTCCGGGTACATAACATAAACATCGGATGGAAGCGAGATGTTGCTTACGCTCTCCATATTGTCAGTAGAAATAAATTTATCTCCAAAAGCAAAGGAAACAAATACTGCTACCATAATTGTACCAAAAAATAACACCAAAGATTTTTTTAGATATATTTTCATAAAGATATAATAACATCCCCATGGAAATTCCCGAAGGGCGGTCTTTTGAGAAAACTATGCTGCGTCTCTCAAAAGCTTTAATAGCTCATCCTGGAACTTTTTAATCCCTTCGTCATCGAGGATGGTGATGGTGAAGATTTCTGAATCGGGGCACTTTTTCTTCATCGCTATTTCAACCTCTTTCACATGCTCGTGTGTAACCATGTCCGTTTTGGTCAAAATAATAATTTCGTGCTTTGCTGCAAGGTCCTTATCAAAAGCTGAAAGTTCTTTGCGTACAGTTTCATACACTGCGAGAGGGTCTTCGTTTTCAAGTGACACCAAGTGCGCGAGCATTTTTGTACGCTTCACATGGCGAAGAAATTTATGACCGAGGCCTTTGCCTTCTGATGCGCCTTCAATGAGCCCTGGGATGTCTGCGAGAATAAAACCAAAACACTCGCCCAAGTTTGGTTCCAATGTGGTGAATGCATAGTCTGCAGTCTTTGCGCTTGCGCGCGTGAGAGTATTCAAAAGTGACGACTTCCCTGCGTTTGGCAAACCCACGAGCCCAATATCCGCGACAATCTGAAGCTCAACCTTGAAATCTGCTTCCTGCCCTTTCATCCCAGGCACGTGCTCTTTTGGTGTGCGATTGGTAGATGTTTTAAAATGCTCGTTGCCAAACCCTCCGCGACCTCCTTTCAATACCAAAATCTGCTGACCTTCCTCTAGAAGCTGATACTCAGAGCCGGTATCAAGATTAGTCACAATAGAACCAATAGGCAAATCAAAAATAAAATCATCACCGTTTCTGCCGTGCAAGCTGTCGTTGCCACCGTCGCCTGCGCGCTCTGCAAAAAAATCTTTTTGATGGCGATACTTCACAAGAATATGCACATCGCGAACAGCGCGGATATACACGTCTCCGCCTTTTCCACCGTCACCACCAGAAGGACCAGCAAATTCTTTGCCTTTCTCATGCTTAAGACGCATAACGCCGTTTCCGCCATCACCCGCCTTCATATGCATCGTCATTTCATCAATAAAAGCCATGGTAATTAGTCTAAAAGTTAAAGGTCAAAAGTCCGTAAAGTCACCCAAATAAATTCTTGATGCTTACCGACTTAGTTGAATAGAAACTAAAAATAACACAAAAAACACTTTTTCACAAGGCGCTGTCCCTGGTCTGCTTTAATCTTTTACTAAGTCCAGGACTTCGTAAATTAAGCTGCGTCCACTGCGAGCTTCGCGAGCATTAATGCGCCTTCTTTTGATCCAGCAACAGCTATAAAAAGTTTATTATGGCAAAAGAGCGCATCTGGCACTCCGGAGATTTCTGCAAGCTCGTCACCTGTCTTCCCTGCCCATGTGCTTGGCAAATTCTTTCTATTTTTAAATGAGTGCACGTCACTTCGCACTGCCTCTATTTTCCACTTGCCCATATTCCCGCGATCCGGCTTCACTACAAAAAGGGGTTCTGGTTTTGTAGTGAGCGCTTCGTACCATGGATAGTGGTCTTCTAAAAGAATAATGCGTTTGTCTTTCGATTTTTCATACGCTTCTTCTGCATGTCGCTTCCCATCTTCTTCTGTTTTTGCGCGCGTGATTTCGCGCACGAGAATTTTTACCGCAAACGGAACCGCTTCAAAAAATCCTTCGTCTTCGGTGCGCGCTTCGTTCCATCCAGGGCGAAATGCCGCTATCACGTCTTGAAGAATGTACGGCGCAACTTCTCCACGAACACCAAAAGTTTCAAAACCGTTGTCTCCCGCATCAACTGGCTGAACAAGGCGCTCGTCAATCACGCGAGCAACATACGTAGAGTCAGAAATTTTTTCTCCAAATTCTTCCCACACCGAACCAAAAGAAGAATATGGGATTCCGTTTTGACGCACGCCTGCTCCGCCTTCTTGATGGTGGTCAAATAATCCACGAGATGGGTCATACTCGCCACCAACGTCTACTACATAATCTCCTGTCGCCCACACATCCTTGTCACGACTACGCTTAATTACTACTTTACCATCGTTCAAAATAGAAAGTATTGCGCACGCAAAAACCTCGTCTGTATGAAAATTACCGCTGTGTGTTATTATTTTTTTCAAGTTTTTTTCGCTCATGTCGCTCATACTGATGTGTAATAAATTTCTGAATCAGAATAAATGCTATCATAAAAAGTAACGCCATCAAAGCAAGCTGTCCCACTTTGTGTGTTGTATTGACCGCCGCATACCCAAAGAAATACCCGATTTCAAAATACAGAGCGACCCACACGATAGACGCTAGGAATTCTGCTTTAAAAAAAAGTTTGAATGGGATGTGTAATACTCCCGACATGATCACGGTCGCGCGATTTGCCCCATAAATAAATTTTGAAAAGAATATTGATTTAAATGGGTTCGCGCGGAATTCGGGCAAAAAGAATATCATTATCTTTTCTGCTCTCCTTAGTATTCCTTTTGTGAGCCTAGCATCATTAAGTTTCGCGCCGAGATTGTACCACATAACATTTCCCGAAACCACACCAACGAGCGCAACCAAGAGAACATCCTTCCCGTCAAACGCTTCCAAGGACACGAGCATCCCTGCAACTATCAAAAAAACCTCGCCCTCAAGGACCATAGCTACAAAAAGAATTGCATAACCCCAAAAACGATGGTCATTCACAAACAAAACAAAAAAATCAACGGACTGTTCAAGCATAATTAATTATCTGACGAAAGTAATTTATCAACAATAAACACTGTTGCTGAAACAACGAGAGATCCTAGAAGCGCCGGCACAAAACCAGCAACATAGAATCCTTTCACAAATGAACCGACCCACCAAAATAGTCCAGCGTTCACAACAAAAGAAAAGAGTCCGAGAGTGATGAGCGTAATCGGAAACGCGACAAGCAAAATAATTGGTCGCACTACTGCGTTTAAAATACCAAAAAAGGCCGCCACGAGCATCGCTGTGCCAAACGCATCAGATGCTATTTCTATTCCCGGCACAAACGAAGGCAATGTGAGTATCACCAAAGCTACAAGCACCCATGTTGCGATAATCTTCATCCCGTTAGAGATAGGAAATTATTAAAAATTCCCGTATCGTAATTGTATTAAACTGCTAATAATGTAGCATCATTATATCCCATTAGTGTTAAAAATGTAACTGATTTATCTCTAATGGGATTCATCATATTTTTTGTGCGACTGCGTTCGGAGCTGTGCGACCTTCTAGAACTTCAATAATGTTTGTCGCTACCATCTCCGCCATCTTTGTGCGCGTTTCTTCTGTTGCGGATGCGAGGTGTGGGTTCACGACTACATTCTCAAGCGTCAAAAGTTCTTGAGTAACTTTTGGTTCAAATTCAAACACATCAAGACCAGCGCCTCGAATGGTTTTGTTTTTGAGCGCGGACACGAGAGCAACCTCGTCCACCACTGGCCCGCGCGATGTATTTATGAGGATTGCGCTCTTTTTCATAAGCGCGAGACGCTCTGCGTTTATTAGATGATGTGTCGCTGGAAGAAGCGGAACATGAACACTCACCACATCCGCCTCCATTAGAACCTCCTCGTGCTTAGAAAAATAACCAGCGTTGCATGAAGATTTTAGCGCGTCATTTTCCTTCATATCACAGTAAATAACCTTCATGCCGAAGCCCTTGTGTAAAATATTTGCCACTTCAAAACCAATGCGTCCTGCACCGATGAGACCGAGAGTTTTCCCTTTTATATCTGTACCGAGAAATAGCATCGGCTCCCAGCCCACAAATTTCCCTTCGCGAATAAATCTATCCCCTTCCGCAATACGAGAAGCAACGGTTAATAGCAATGCAACAGTGTGTTCTGCAACTGTGTCAGTGAGCACGTCGGGAGTGTTGGTTACCACCATACCGCGTTCGTGCGCCTTTGTGGTATCAATGTTGTTATATCCAACAGCGTAATTCGCAATTATTTTTACCGATTCTGGCATTGCAGAAATCATGTCAGCATCAATAGCGTCTGTAAGGAGCGATGCGACGGCGTCATAAGGCGTTTCCGCGAGTACCTCTTTCAACTCATCACGCGTGAGCACTCCGTCCTTTTCGCTCACAGTCACTTCGTATCCTTGCTCTCTAAGCATCTCCTCCGCGCGTGACGGAATACGACGCGTCATAAATATCTTTTTTGTCATATGTATTAATATTGTACCACAGTTGGCAGAATTTAGAATATGGAACCTCGTTACTTGGAGGCAAGACCTCCAAGTAACGAAATCTCCTGCCAAATCCACAATCGCCATTGCCCGTTTGTGTAAAATATGGTATACAGAATTCACATCAAAGCCCACGATTCGAGCTATTTTATAAAATGATTGAGGTATTTTTCGACAGTATTCTTTATGTATTCCTTTTTCTCACACTATACCTTGAGATATTTTTTCTCATCACTTTTTTTGAGGAGCGCTTGAAACTCGCCGTAAAAAACACGACTGACAAACTTTCGTACTATCCTTCCGTCACTATCATTGTTCCGTGCTGGAACGAGGAAAAAACAGTTTCAAAAACAATCCATTCTATTCTTAAACTTAAATATCTAAAAGATAGACTGGAAATTTTTATTGTGGACGACGGTTCAACCGACAATACTTGGAATGTTGTTCAAGAATTCGCTAACAATCCTCAGGTAAAACTTTTCAAAAAAGAAAACGGCGGCAAACACACCGCAGTCAACCTTGGCATTGAAAATTCAAAATCTGAACTCATCGGATGTCTTGACGCTGACTCATTTGTAGAAAAAGACGCTTTGCACGAAATAGCTACCGCTTTCAACGATGACCCAAAAATGATGGCAGGGATTCCTACAATCATAATCCACGAACCAAAAACGATTCTCCAAAAAATGCAAAAAACCGAATACCACAACATCGCATTTTTTAAACGCATGCTTTCGCCTTTAGACGCAATCCACATCACGCCGGGACCGTTTTCTTTTTTCCGGAGAGAAGTTTTTGAAAAAATAGGTCTCTTTAAAAAAGCGCACAATACAGAGGACATGGAACTGGCGCTTCGCATGCAGTCAAACCATATGCGAATCAGAAACGTTCATACAGCGCGAGTGTACACAACTGCGCCAGAAAGTCTCTACAAGCTCTACCGTCAGCGACTTCGTTGGGCATATGGCGGAATGAAAAACACATTGGACTATCGCTTTATGATTTTTCGTCGCGAGTACGGAATCCTTGGTATGATCACTCTACCGCTTTCGTTGTTTGCAGTTGTTATCTTTTTGTACAATTTCAGCTTTGTTGTTTTTCACGCAATTAAAGCAATTGCAGAAAAGGCGACAGAAATCAGCACTGTTGGTTTTCTTTTTGCTATCCCAACCGCAAGTTCTTTTTTCTTTAACACAGAGTTTATGGTGATACTTTCATACATATTCCTCGGGCTGGGATTGGTAATTATGTGGAATGGAGTAAAGTTGGCTGAGGGACGCTTCCGCCCAAGTATGGGCATTCTTTACTTCATCGCGCTTTATGGTATTGTAGCACCAATCTGGTTCACGCGCGCCATCGTGGACGTTTTATTCTCACGTGCAACTTCATGGCGTTAAAATATTAGCGACATAGACGAATCACCAGATTCTGAACCAGCAGGCTTCACGCCTTGGGCAAAGACCCCTGACTAAGACTTAAAGAAGGTTATCTTTTCATTTCCGAGCCGAGAGGCTAAGATAAGGTGTATTCCCGCTTTTATTATGAAAAACATCCGCGCTCAAATAGAAACTAAAAAATATGTGTTTGCATTTGTTATTACCGCAATCGTGTTTTTTAGCGCGCTTCTAATAAGCAACATTTTTTCACGAAACCGCATCGCGGAAGTTAAATCCATAGAAGACAAAATCGCTATGGACATCCTCTCCTCAGAAACACAATTTGCCCTTCTAAAAGAGTCCTCGTGCAAATCTATAGATCACAGCGGTACAGTCTTTTCTGAAGAACTCGGCATATTGTCGGCAAGGTTGTCATATATGGAGGAAAAGCAGGGCTACAGCGATGAGGAGGTTATAGATCTTAAAAAATACTATTCGCTTCTTCAAATAAAAGACTACCTCTTAGTGGAGCAAGTCAGGCAGAAATGCGGAGTAAAACCGATTACAATTATTTATTTCTATTCAAATCTTGGCGACTGCGAGGACTGCAAGCGCGAGGGATATGTCCTCACTAAACTTCGTGAGGAATTCCCAGAGCTTCGCATATACTCGTTTGACTACAACATAGACCTTTCTGCTGTAAAAACAATGAGGTCCATCCAAGGCGTGAAAAACAAGCTCCCAGCGCTCGTTATTTGGGATGAAAATTATTACGGTTTCAAAACCGCCGAAGACATAGAAAAAATAATTCCACAGCTCAAACACATTCGCTTGGAGCGTGAAAAAGAAGAATCTATAAAATCAGCAACGAGTTCAAAAAAATAACCGCCATAGAATGGCAGTTATTGATTATAGAGAATCTCTATTTCTCCGGTGCAAAAAAATCGCGAAGTTGCACGGGAACCAAAGGTAGCAAAGTCATCTAACACATACGGCTCCTTGTGTTTTGTAAGCGGTATAAGGCCGATGCATTTGGTGCACTGAAGCATCGTCTCGCAATCCACAAGACGCTAACTGTCGAGAGTAGGATCCGCCTCGCAGTTATCACACTGGAGGATTCCACGTCTTACGACATCCACGATTTCCTGCCTGATTCGCGCCACTTTTGTGTCGGACGCAAGGGTCTTGCAGTAATGCACATCAGAATGATCCGCTGATGCATTTCTGTATGCGATTTCTTTATGAAGTTTAATTGCTAAACCATTTTTTTCATCGCAAATTAGGCCAACTACATCCATCAGTGAAAGTGGCAATTCGCTTTTTTCTCGTTCTTCTTTGTCCCTGAATGGGAAATTCCGATCTGGATACTAGCGCCGCGTAGCAAAAATAGCGCCTAAATTCTTGTTTACAAATCCTACATACTAAACTGTTCTTAGAACAGCAAAATTTCCCTATAACCGTATCTGATACTATAGTATCAGATACGGTTATAGGGAAATATAAAAAATAAAAAGGTGCCGACAATATGTCGGCACCTTTTTATTTTTTATATTTCCCATTCTACCACTACGCGCCCTTCTCAATAAGTTCCATAAAAGCGAGAATCTCGCCTGTGTATGTTGGAACAACTGAGTTATTGTAATGATGAAGAATCTCTGTGATCGTAGCATTTTTATAATACTGCTCGGTGTTAGGGTTCTTGCCACCAAGGTTCATACCAACAGTCTCAATCGCGGAATCATAGTTCTTGAACTTAATCTTGCATGAGCCCCAACCAAACGGATTGTTGTAACAATCAAACTTTCCACCTGTAGACTCCTTAATAGCAATTGCCGGGAGCAAACGCCAGTCAAGATTGTTTTCCTCCGCTACTTTCACAAACTTCGCGCCGTAACCCTCTAGTGGCATTCCGCGCTTTGCAAAATAGGCGTCAACCTTCTTTGCGTGGTCATCATTTACTGGCGCATAGAACGACTGGGTAATATTTTTTAGCGAAAAATTAGTATTGAATGTCGCTAACGGCGAGCCACTTGTTGCCAAAAATGGCATAAGCACCAAACCGCGCATAAATTGTATTGTTTGTTTTTTCATAAAGTGACGGTATGTGCTCCGTCAACACCATATCTGCGACAGCCTCGGCTGTGTCTACTGAGATTTAGTCGCAATAAATATACGATTATAATGCTTGCTTGCCTGCTAAAACTGTTACCAATTTTCGCTACAAACCATTCATCTATCGGAGACATATAGTATATGCCTCCTTGAGCTTCGTAGTTTTCGCTGAAAATTGGTAAGTTTTATCTAGGCACTAAATCTCAGTAGACCCTCACAAAAAAGCACCTAAATAAAGGTGCATTTGAGCCTGACTGAAGATAGATCAAGTGTATCATATCCAGTCCAAAAAGTCAAGGATTTTTCTTATGTTTTGAGCTGGCCTTGGATGAAAAATTGCTAAAAAAGCCTTATTTTTCAATGGTTTTTATACAATACGCTTTACGACATGTCAAATCTGTTTTTTCATCATTTTTCTGCTTGCTTTTATAAAACGCTATTATTTGCACACCTTATGCTAGTTTCCGCAGCACTTTTTGTATTTCTTGCCAGAACCGCATGGGCAGGGGTCATTCCTGCCAACTTTGTCGGAATGAATTGGCTCTGCTGTTTTCTCTGTCTCTTCCCCGCCACCGATTTCAATGGCGTGCTTCACTACTTCGCGAGCTTTTTCCTCTTCCTTTATGAATGCTCCGGCGCCGATAGCTGGCACAAGACGTAGAATTTCGTTTTGCACAGACTCTTTCATATCGCGGAAAAGGTGAAGTCCTTCTTTTTTGTATTCCACCAGCGGATCGCGCTGTCCGTACGCGCGTAGGTTCACAGATGACTTTAAATATTCCATCGCATCCAAGTGTTCCATCCACATCATATCCACGACCTGCAAAATGAGACGCTTTACCGAATTGTAAAATTCCTCTTCTCCAACTCCCGCAACCTTGTCTGCAATAATTTTCTCAAACGCTTGATCACCTGCGACAATCTCTGTGAGATATGTTTTTGCGGTGTCCGTGCCACCCATTAAAATTTCTCGACGCATACCATACACATACGCTCGTTGTTTAGTCATCACGTCGTCATACGAGAGCACATGCTTGCGAGAGTCAAAATGAAACCCTTCAATTTTTTCTTGCGCTGTTTCAAGCGAACGAGAAATCATTTTGTTTTGAATTGCCTCGTCTTCTGGGATACCGAGCTTTCCCATCATGTTTTTCACAACGTCTGAGGCGAAGACGCGCATTAAACTGTCCTCCATTGATACAAAAAATTGCGTTTCGCCTGGGTCGCCTTGGCGTCCTGCGCGACCTCTAAGCTGGTTGTCTATACGGCGCGCCTCGTGTCTTTCTGTACCAAGAACAAAAAGTCCTCCTATGGATTTTATTTCCTCGTAAAGCTCGGGTGTGCTTGGGTTTCCGCCGAGTTTAATGTCAACTCCGCGCCCTGCCATGTTTGTCGCGATAACAACGCTCCCCTTTTTACCTGCTTGCGCGATAATTTCGCCCTCGCGCTCATGATTTTTTGCGTTCAAAACTTCGTGTGGCACACCCTCATTTTTCAAATACTCAGAAAGAAGCTCGTTTTTTTCAATAGAAACGGTGCCAATAAGAACCGGCTGACCTTTTTCATTGAGTTCCTTTACTTTGCGAGCGATTGCCTTGAACTTGCCGTTTTCGGTCTGGAAAATAAGGTCCGTGCGGTCTATTCGGGAAACTTTGCGGTTTGTAGGTATTGGAGTTACTTCGAGCCCATACACTTTGTAAAACTCCTCGCTTGATGTTTCGGCAGTTCCGGTCATCCCGGCAAGCTTGCCATACAGACGGAAGTAATTTTGGAATGTGATAGACGCAAAGGTGCGAGACTCCTGCTGTATTTTCACGCCTTCTTTTGCCTCCACTGCCTGATGAAGCCCCTCAGACCAGCGACGCCCTGGTTGCATGCGTCCTGTAAACTCGTCCACGATAATCACCTCGCCTTCTCGCACCACGTATTCTTTGTCGCGAATAAAAAGGGCCTGAGCGCGAACTGCGGTTTCCAAATGATGCACGTATTTCACCCCGCGTTCAGTATAAATATTATCAATACCCAAAATTTCTTCTGCTCTGTTGATTCCTTCGTCTGTAAGCTGAATCGCCTTCATTTTTTCATCCACAGTATAGTGCTCTGGAGATTTCAATTTTCCCGCAATACCAGCAAAAACGGTGTACAAATTTTCCGCATCGCCAGACGGCGCGGAAATAATGAGTGGTGTGCGCGCCTCGTCTATTAAAATAGAGTCAATCTCGTCCACGATTGCAAAATGATAATCGCGTTGAGCAAGATCGGCGGTGCTGTACGCAACATTGTCGCGCAAATAATCAAAACCGTACTCATTGTTTGTGCCGTATGTGATGTCCGCGCGATATGCTTCTTGTTTTCCACATGGACGCATAAACTCGTGAATAACTTTGAATGAACCGACTTCATCGCGTTCAACATCTTTGTCCTTGTGATTAGGGTCGTAGAGATACGATGCGCTGTGATTGAGCACGCCGACAGAGAGACCTAGGAATGAATAAATTTGTCCCATCCATGTTGCGTCGCGACGCGAGAGGTAGTCGTTCACTGTGACAACATGCACACCTTTTCCTGGGAGCGCGTTTAGGTATGCAGGAAGCGTCGCAACAAGAGTTTTTCCTTCGCCTGTCATCATCTCGGCAATTTTACCCTGATGAAGAGCAATTCCTCCCAAAAGTTGCACATCATAGTGTCGCTGACCAAGAGTTCTGTGAGACGCCTCACGCACCACAGCAAACGCTTCTGGTAGAATATCGTCTAGTGAGACACCGGACGCCAAGCGCGAGCGAAATTCCTCCGTTTTTGCGCGGAGATCATGGTCAGAGAGCGCATGGAGCGCCTGCTCAAATTCGTTGATTTTCTTCACAAGTGGAGCGTATTTCCCAGCTGGCCCACTTCCTGTAAATATGGTCTTTAGAAATGACATTTAGATACTTTAGCATAAAAATGAGTTCTTCTAAAGTGTGTGGCATTGGGCGCAAAAAGTCATTTAGCTATAAAATCAAAAATCCCCCCAACTAAAATAATCGGGGGGATTTTTGGGAAACGCAATTTACTTACGCTTTGCAGTCTTCTTTTTTGCTGCCTTTTTTGCTGTCTTCTTCTTTGCTACTTTCTTAGCTTTTTTCTTTGCTGCCATTTTTTTATGTAATGTTTTGAGAAACACGAATGCGTCTCATAACAATGTATGCAAATTATTATCTTCAACAATGTTCGACCTGATGCGAAAATATTTTTCGCATCACGTACAATTGTTGGATCATCGTCGTGTGAAATTTCTTTCACACACTGTACAGTGATCTACTAATATTATCTCGCATACAAAATTCATTCGCAATACATTTTGAAATTAAACTGTGGATAACTTTTTTTCTTTTTCTCGCGATAAAATTTTCAATTTTAAAAATATAATTTCTAAAATATTTTTTACATCATCACAACTTCCTCTTCAAGTGTCACTCCTGTTTTTTCTTTGACGTCATTTTTTATTTCACACGCGAGCGATAATATTTCTTCTGCGCTCGCGTTTCCATAGTTCACAATGATGAGCGCTTGCTTCTCGTGCACTCCAGAGTCTCCTCGACGCGCGCCACGCCATTCCCCCACATGGTCTATAAGCCATGCTGAGGAAAGCTTGTACGTATTATCGCCTTGCGGGTATGCCTTAATTTCTGGAAACTCGTTTTTGAGCGACTCGTATTTTTGCGCGCTTACTACTGGATTCTTAAAAAAAGAACCTGCAGTGCCTATTGGTGGCACAGGCATTTTTTTTACGCGTATTGCAACAATTGCGTCACGGATTTCCGCAAGTGAAGGCTCACTAATTCTATTATCTTCAAAATATTTCTTTACGTCCTCGTAGTCTGTGTGAGGTGCGCCGTGTTGCGCAAGCTCAAATGTAGCGCTCACAATAATTAAATTTTTGTTTTTCTTAAAAATACTTCCGCGATAACCAAACTCGCATTTATCGCGAGAAAAAGTTTTAATTTCGCTTTTTTCAATATCAAACGCTTCCACAGAAGAAATTGTCTCTCTCGCTTCAACTCCGTAAGCGCCTATATTTTGAACTACAGCTCCTCCAACCGTGCCTGGTACAAGAGAAAGATTTTCAATCCCCCACAAGTTGCGTGCTACAGTATCACGCACAACGTCATCCCACATCTCCCCCGCACTCGCGGTAACACGATTATCTTTGTATACAATTCCCTTGATCTCAATTTTGATTACAAGTCCGGAAAATCCATCGCCCGAAACGAGAGTATTTGAACCGCCTCCTAGAATAAATATTGGGAGCGATTTTTCGCGAGCAAAAATTATGGCGTCATTCAAATCATCAACATCTTTTACACGCGCAAAAAAACGCGCATTGCCTCCTACACGCATCGTTGTAAACGGAGCGAGTTTTATATTTTCCTCAATATGAATACTCATTTAATATTAAAAAACTCCTGTACTCTTTTGGCTAGCGAGTGCGAACTCCAACAAATGTCTAATATGTGAGTGCTTCGCTAGCCAAAGGAAAACAGGAGTTACTTGCATATTGTACGAAATCTTGGACAAAAACACCAACAAACAAAAAGCCCCGCTTTCGCGGGAGTTTTTGTAGACTTTCGTTGGATGAATCACAAAAAGAGTTTCCTCCTTTGCGCTCACATAAATCATGTATAGCAGAAAACGAATTAAAAGTCAAATTTAGACACCTAATGTCAATTTTACTTGTTTCGTCACCTCGCGCACAATGTTTTTAACAACGCTTGAAACATTCTTAGTTTTAAAATCCTCAGCTATTTCCAGTGGTATTTTTTGGATTGAATCTACTGCAGACAAAGCAACTGCCCAGCTCATAATGTCTTGCTCTGGATAAACCTCTTGCCACCACGATATCCATGAACGAACGTCTGTTTCTTTTGCAATGCAAGCAAGGTCAAAATAGTCTTTGTACTCCTCTCTGCCACATATAGCGACAAGTTTCATTACAGTTATATCTTTGATGCCCGCAAGGCGAAAGGAGTCTGCTGGTTGTGGCATTTCCAAAAGCGCGTCAAACCGAGATATGAATGATACATTCACACCGTCAATCACGCACCATAAAGTATCCTTCGTTTCAAAAAGAATTTCCACGGTGGTTTCTGAAAAAATTTCAGCTAGCTTATTTTTTAAAGCTAGTGTATCAATTGGGTTCGCGATGAAGTAATCTAGGTCTACACTTTTGCGATGACCAAGCTGAAGCGCAAGCGCTGTTCCTCCTGCAAGGTAATACTCTGGATCAAGATTTTCAAATACAACACGCGAAACAGAACGCATTGCCTCAGTAATTGTTTCTTGATGAATGTTCATGACAAGAGAAAATTCTTGAAATAATAATATTTACGCTCTGGAATACTTGTTGGCTTCATTGCTTCAAACACCTGCTTTACCCTGGTGACGCCGTATTCTCGCATAGCATTCGCCAAAAGACTGAGCCCACCGTACGAGAGAATCCTCTGTATTACAAAATCCGTCGGAAGCGAGTCGATACTCGCATCGTTGATATCCCACAAGACTTTTTTGAGATCTTGCTCATTCATAAGTAACAACATTATAACATAATTTTGCGCTTATTTCCACACACTCTTTTAGTAGCCTCTCGCGCTGAGGCTACATTCTCTAGATTATATTCCTAGAGAACCGCATCTTTTATTGGATACTCTTTTAGGATTTTTTCTGCTTCTTTGCGTTTGCCATTTATCAGCAAAATTTGCAAATAATATTTCTCCGCAGTCTCAAACTCTGGCGCAAGCTCAAACGCTCGTTTAAATATTTCCTCGGATTTCACTGTATCCTTCTTGCTGTAATACGCGCTTGCGAGCTCAAAAAGAATTGTCTGTTTAGTGGGTGAAAGTTCAAGAGCTTTCTTTAGGTACTCTATTCCTTTATCAATCTCTCCTGTCTTTGCAAGATATGACCCTGCAAAAAGCTGGTATCGCGCGTCAGTTGGAAGCTCCTCTGCTTGCTTCTCAAGCTCGCTTTTCGCCAAATCAATAAATTGTTTTTGCATTTCAGAAATCCCTTTCGAAGAATCAAAAGCTCCTGTTGAAAAAGACGCAAGCTGTTCACGAGCCTCTGCGGTTCCAAATGAATTATATGCAATAGTTTTTTTAATTAATTCTAAATTATGCACGGCGCCTTTATCAGAACGCTCGGACAATGCGCGAATGAGCGTCGTGTTCTGCATATAGCCGTTATAGTTAACTGTGTAAACGAGAACTAGCGCGAGAATAAATGCCCAGACAGAAACAAAGATCGTCAAATCCTCTTCCCCAACCTTAAATTTACTTTCCACTTTCAACGCTCCACTTTCTACCTGCGTGTGGCCCATACTATCAACATACGCGAGGATTGTTCCAAAATAAATAAGTGAAGTAAGATTATCAAACACAAAAAGATTTTGGAAAAAGTACCCACCAAGGAGTCCAGTTAGCACACTTTTTTCTACAACCGACAGTTCGTCCGCGCGACGCCAGATACAATACACGGCGCAAGCAAAAAGCGATACATACCCCAGAAGCCCAAGGATACCGCCTGCAATCAGCCAGTCAAAGAAAACATTATGCGCGCGATCAAACCACTGCTCCTGTCCCCACATATTTGGGTCATAGTATTTATTGAAAACATAATTATAGTTCTCCATCCCCCACCCGAGTATTGGACGTTCCTTGAACCCTTCGTACGCCATCCCCCACACCATCACGCGCGCATTTTTAGAAAAATTACTAATTGATATTTCTGAAAATCGCGCTAGGAGCGGCGTCTCTTTTACAAATGCGCTGTCTCGCGCTGCGATAAATCCTCCGACAATTATCGCAATTGTGATCAGGGCTCCAATCGCCCACTTACGTAGTGTTTTTCTCTGAGACTCTAGCACAGCTATAAGTAGTGTTGCGATGCCAACACCAACGATAAGACCCAAAACTGCCCCACGAGTTCCTGTGTAATACAGAACGACTGCCTGCAAAATGGCAATCGCGCTATAAATAGCGATACGCGCTCTCTCGCCTGTCGTAGTAATGCTCTCACGTATCATTAAAAATACAGCAATAAATATATTGAAGTATGCGTAAATACCAAGATATGAAGAATTGCCAAGAGAAGCGCTCACGCGGAAACCAACTGTGGAGCCGGGCAATTGCAGTAATGCGTAAATTGCCATAATTACACCAACACCAAGATGAAAGTTTAAATACGGACGCCATAGGTCACGCACCTTAAGCACGGTGGATGCCACTATAAAATATGCAAAGAGATGGAAATAAGTGACCACACCCTCCATACGCTCAAAGTTGGACCAAAAACTTTTCGTTGGATTCTCACCAAAAATTGCAGCAAAAGTGATAATTGCGAGAAATGCGCCGAGTGCTCCCAGAAGCCAGCTTCTGTTTGGACGATATGCGGGGTCTATAAACGCGAGGACAATCCACGCAGAAAACATTATTTCAACAACAATACGAAACGCGAAGTTTTTCCCTACGATAAACGGAAAAAAAGTAGTCTGCGAAAGAATGACAAACGGAATAAACGGCACCAAAATAAACCCCGTCAAAACCACCGCATTCGCCAATATCTTGTGTAAATTCATCTCGTTATATAGTCTAAAGTTAATTATTAATTATTTCAATAATTTTTCTAATAATCTCTTTTGTTTCTTTTCCTTTACATTTCCAACCTTATATAAAATAAGATTCTTATCGGCAGTAAAAATTCTGTTCGGCCTTATATTACTATCAACCAAAAGATTGCCCTTTGCAAAATCAGTTCTCAGTAATGAAATCGAGTACTTATCTTTTACTGTTTTACTGGTTATTTGACAAAAAATAACATCATCGCCCTTGAGTCTGTTGACAACAAAAGCTGGTCTCTTTTTTATGCTAGACAAATCAGAAAAAGGGAATGGTATAACTACAATATCCCCTTTTATAAATTCATCCATGTTTTTTCTTCCGCTAGTTTAAACCAGTCCTTAGACAAACTGGACTCGCTTGTAGCGGTCGAAAAAGCTAAATTTGTTTTTTTGGTATTTTTAGCTGTATTTTTAGAATTTAACTTTTCTAAATTTTTTGTGATTTTTTCATAAATACCTAAAGGTAAAAGCATCATCGGCTTGCCACCAATAATTATTCTGGAGCTTGATTTTAGAGCTAAATGATTCATTTCTACATTATAGTGTAGTCTTATGGATAAGTAAACAAGGACCTAGTTGTTTTACATTTGCCACGTCAAAACCGCCGCATTTGCTAAAATCTTATGTAAATTCGTAGTGTCAAAAAATGAATCAACACCACCGCAAGCGGTGAGGAATTCCTCCGAATAAACCACAATT